>ERZ1048872.88-NODE-88-length-107602-cov-14.140683_pt1 | contig 107602 bp, 76 predicted proteins | sample MGYA00383100_ERZ1048872 | MGnify/ENA primary metagenome ERZ1048872 (study PRJEB29581, sample SAMEA5548370) | metagenome | biome: marine; feature: coastal; material: water | depth 50 m | study: Short-term variability in the microbial, nano- and picoplankton...
CTGGGTATAAGCCTCAACAGTGGCCATTTGGCGAGGTGATAAACCAGACGACTTAAGCTGCCTTAGGCTGTCATCGATATAACTCTCCACCAGTTTGGTTTCATTTATCGGCCGGACAGCCTCCCCATCCCATGGATTCACTGTTGGGTTGAGCAGCGATCGAATACCGTTGAGGTCATTGACCCGAGTGAAACGAAGCAGGTTGCCGGTCTGGCTGTAACCACCAAACGTGGTGTAGCCCATGGCGTGCTGAGGGGAGCGTTTGGCCGCGTGCAGCGCTGTAATGGAGGGAGCTCCCACCGCGTTGCGACCGCTCCAGTTGTACAAGATGCCGGTAGAATGAGAGTTGGTCTGGGCATCCACTCCATTAACGACCATCATCTGCTTGTAGTACTTATTGAAAAACTTCTGGTTTCGGGCAAACGGTGCGTAAGAAATCTTGCCCTTTGTCATTGTCCCCGCTGTATCCGCCCAATGATTGATGTCAGGCTCGCCGGGGGTATTTTCCTTGGGGTCGCAAAAGCAGGTAACGTCTGCCCCACCATTTAATTGCAAGGTAACAAGTAACTTGCCCTTATAGCTCGCTGGCGCTGCGTAAACGCGGCTACCGGCGACTCCTCCCAACGCGAACCCACTAGTAGCGATCAATGCGTTGCGTAGTAAACCACGCCGACTCATGTCTCCATACATCTCACTCTCTCCCAATATCCATTTGAGTATTTTGCGCTGCGGTCTTTTTTTCGCTTATTAAGTTGCCTTTGACTATAGTCAAGCAATAATAAAAAGCAATGGTGTTTCGCAACTTTGGCAGTGTTCGCTAGATAGGCGTGTTTTAGTGCGACCCGAGTCACAGATACTGGAGAGTAGATATGATTCGATCAAACAAAATATTGACCTTATCTGGCTTTCTACTCCTTGTGATGCTGGCGGGCTGTAGTGACGGCTCAGACAGTCAGCGCGTTAGTGTTGAGGAGGCGGTGCAGGCGCAGGATTTATGTAAGCTTCCCGAAGAAGATATCGCGGTGAATACCACCGCAAATAATATCGAATTCGTGCGCACGCCGGATGCCTGTTTCGACAATCTGGACGACTATCCCTTCAGCCCCAATTATGTGGAGGTAGACGGCCTGCGTTACCACTTCGTGGACGAGGGGCCTCGTGACGGTGAGGTGATACTGCTGCTGCACGGCCAGCCCACTTGGTCCTACCTCTACCGTAAGATGATTCCGGTGCTGGTGGAGGCCGGTTATCGGGTTGTCGCCCCGGACCATATTGGCATGGGGCGATCCGACAAGCCGGTGGACCCTCGTGTGCACCAGTATGAGCAGCATGTAGCGTGGATGAAGTCTTTCGTCAGCGAGTTGGATCTCACCGAGATTACGCTCTTCGTGCAAGACTGGGGTAGCTTGATTGGCCTGCGCATGGCGGGCGACGACCCTGATAAGTTCGCTCGTATCGTGGTCGCCAACGGTGATTTGGCGCTAATCCCCGATGGGTTCAATCCCTTCACGGTACCTGTATTCGAGTTTGACGAAACGATTGAAGGCACCGCCGAACATTTGTCCTTGCGCCCCACCGACCGGGTAACGGGTTTCCAGTATTGGGTAGATTTCGCCGCTACAGCTCCGCATCTGTTTGCCGCGGATATGGTCGACCTCTCGATCGGCAACAATTTAACGCAGGCAGAGTACGACTCCTATAACGCCCCGTTCCCGGCACGAATTTATTGGGGTGGCATACGCGCATTCCCCTCCATGGTCGCAGGGTTCGGACAGGCGAACTTTCCCGCCTATGAGGCGCTGGGACTTTTTGAGCGGCCTTTCCTTTTCATAGGCGGAGACAACGATCGCTATCTAGGCTCGGTCGCAAACCAGAATAAGTGGATTGCCCATGTGCCCGGTGCCCAGGGGCAACCCCATACGCGCTATGAAGCGGGCCATTTCATTCAGGAAGAAGTGGGTGAAGAAATGGCGGCGTATGTGGTGCTGTTTATGCAGGATAACCCACTTAATCAGAGCGAGCCTGAGCCAGAACCCGAAGAAGAGGGACCTAGGGGGTTCGAGATTCTGGAGCCGCAACCGGATGAGACTTTCCGTGCCTGGGTTAGTCCAGCAATCACGGGAGAAGAATTCGCTGCACTTGAGCTACCTGATGGCTGGATAAAGAATACACCGCGCGAGGCGGGAGTTGATGGTCCAGATTCCAATCGCTTCCTGCGCTCACCCGATGGATTGAAAGAGGGTGACTTCCTCGTAGAACAACTATTCGGCTTTCCCTGGTTGCATGTGGCTACCGTTGTGGAGCAGGCAGCTCCCCTGGACGAGGACGGGTTATTGATGGTGACCAGCGTGCGCAAATATCACGAGATTACCTATAACGCCGGGAGCATCCTGGTGTTGCTGGTGGCTCCGTCGGGTGATGTGTACTTTCGTATCGGCCGCAACGCGAACCGGGTCAGCGACCAGCCCACGATTCCCGACCTGTGGAGGCTGGTGGAATACACTACACCGGAAAAACTGGTTATCGAGCTATTTGAAGGAAATCTTGTGATTCGCGCCGATAACGAGGATTCGTTTCAGGGACCGGTACCTGAACTCAGGGCTGTATTATAGAGTGTGCGATTCGCGGGTAGATTGTTGATTGCCTTATTGGGTTTCGACAAATCAACACCTCGGGTTTGCAGTGACCAGAATCTTGCGCATCAAACGACTGCTCTGGCCTTGTATGCCAATCGACTGAAGGGCAATATTGGGAGCATGAGTATCGCTAACGCCCCACTACCCCTGCCTGTGCGACTGATGAACGCCGGATTCTCGATCACTGGCCCACTAGGTGCGCGCCTGCTGTCGCTGCAACCCGAAGCCCTGATAGCCCATGCAGCAAAACAGGCCGGGCTCAACGACTTCGGTTCAGACTACTTCCGCGGACCTCTGGCGCGGCTGTGCCGGTCCCTGGAAGAAGATGCGCAACTGACCGCGCTGGGCCGGCTAATGGCCCGCCAGGACATCTTGCGATTGCTGGTCAACCGTCTGCAATTTATCGATATCTTCAAGCGCCACCCGGAAATTGCAGAGCAGGAAATCAAAGCGCCGATTTTCATCCTGGGCATGCCCCGAACAGGTACTACCAGCCTGCATGAGCTAATGGCACTGGACCCGCAATTCCGTGCACCCCTGAGTTGGGAGGTAGCCTACCCATTCCCTCCACCGGAGACAGCGAGCTATCGCAGCGATCCACGTATTCGCCAATGCGAGGAGGAACTGGCCCGGGTAGACCAGTTGTTGCCAGACTTTCGCAACATGCACCCCATGGGTGCAGAGCTGCCTCAGGAGTGTGTGGCCCTCTTTGCCTACGATTTTGTCTCGATGATTTTCGATGTGCAGTTTAGGGTGGATCAATATCAGCAATGGCTGGTAACCGAAGACATGACTGAGGTCTTCAAGAATCACCGTCGCTGGCTTCAATTGCTGCAATGGAAGTGTCCGGGAGATACCTGGGTGCTCAAGTCTCCCCAGTACCTGTGGAATATCGACGACATGCTGCGCGAATACCCTGATGCCAGGGTTGTGCAGACCCATCGCGATCCGTTGAAGGTGGCCATGTCTATCGGCAGCCTGGCATCCACCCTGCGTGGTTTGGGTTCGAATGATCGCGACCTGGCGAGAACCACCCGTGCCTATGCGGATCTGCTGCACTTCGGCACAGAGCGCACCATGTCTGCTCGCCAGCGAGGGCTATTGGCTAGCGATCGTGTTATCGACGTGCAATTCGCCGAGTTCCGCAAAGGGGAAGTGGCCGCCGTGCGGCGCATTTACGAATACTTCGGCCTAGAGCTCAGTCATGACAAGGCCGCGATGATGCAGGGCTTTTTAGATAACGGCAGGGAGAGTGAGCGTCACGGCAAGCACACTTACAGCCTGGCTGAATCCGGGCTCGACCTACGCGCTGAGCGTGAGCGCTTTACTGCCTACCAATCGTCCTATCAAATACCCAGTGAGGTACTGGCAAATGACAATTGAAACCCAGAGCAGAGTGGCACTTCGCGAGTTGATCGCCCTGTTGCAGGAAGTCGATGAACACTGGTGCACTGAGGAGCGCAATCTGGCTTCGGTGCAAGATGTGGCGGGATCTCACCGGGCCCTAATGCACATATTAGAAGCAGCGCTGGTCGGTTATTTTGACAAAGATGCGCAAATGCCGGACTTCCGACGTATCGTGACCCCTAGCCGCAAGCTGACCGGTGACAATCCGGACGCCATTTACTTTGATGCCCCTGTTGCACCGGATTATAGCTACCGCGTCGACGGACAGATGAACGGCGCCATTTATTTTTCCATGACCATCGAGAAAAACGCCGATGGCGATCGCATTGCCGAAACCTGCGGTGCGATCAACGATACGCAGATCGATATCGACGCAGACGGCCGCTTCAGCATCTTCCTGGGCGGCGAGACCCAGTCGCGCAACTGGTTGGCTTTACCGGAGGGCGCTTCACGGATTACCACCCGGCATTACTTCGAGCAGGCGGCGCCTGCAGCAACTGACCCTGAGTTGGAGCCGCGCATGGCCATCAGTTGCACCAGTGCGGCGGCATCGCTTCCACCGGCGGACGATGTCAGCATTGCCGATGGCATTCGTCGAGTATGTAACGTGGTGCGCAGTCGCACTCTGAACATGCCATTGCTGTCCAGCGGTGAGATGCCGAACTTTATGTCCATTACCCCTAACAGTTTCCCCCAACCACAGCTGCCTGGAGAGCACGGTCTGGCTGCAGCGGATGCGCACTACTCAATGGCACCTTTCCTATTAGGGCCAGATGAGGCATTGGTTATAACCGGACGGTGGCCAGATTGCCGCTTCGCCAATGTCTGCCTATGGAATCGCTTTCAGCAGACCTTCGACTATCGCAGTCGCAGCGTGGCGCTGAACCGAGCTCAGACCGAATTGAACGAAGATGGTAGCTTCCGTATGGTGCTCGCTCACACTGACCCCGGCGTATCGAACTGGCTGGATACCGAGGGCAATGCCTTTGGACTGGTGTTCTGGCGCTTCTTCCTGGCGGAGGGTGAAGTAGAGACGCCGCAAACCGAGGTGGTAAAACTGGCCGATCTGGAGCGATAAAGTGTGCTTACTTATATGAGGCCACTGTTACTGCCTCCCCTGACGTTAATCTCCATCAGCGCCCTTGCGCCCACTTGAACAGACCCAAACCAAACACCAAGGCGAGTAGCACAACCAGAACCTGCAACGGAAATTGACTCGCCGAATAAACCAGTGTCCAACCCGTTATGGCCAGGAACAGAAGAGCAGGTAGCGGATACAGAGGCATTCGATAATCCAGGTCGCTCACTTTGTCGGGGTGTCGGTTACGACTGACAAACAATGCAATTACCGTGACAAACGTGTTGAAGGCCATCAAAAGACCGGCGAACAGCAGGATTTGCTCAAAGGTCGACGTCCACAGAAAAACAAAAGATATTCCTGCCATAAAAATAATTGCCGTTACCGGTATGCCATCTTCATTGGTACGGCCAAGCATTGAGAGTCTGGGATAATCTTCGCCTAAGCGCTGCAGTGCGCGTGGCCCGGCCAGAATCATTGCACTAACAGTGGAAGTTAAAATACCGGCTAGCACCAAGGACACAAAGAATCCCGCCTCAGGACCAATCATGTAATGAGCCACGACATAAGCAATTTCAAGCTCTCCGCGCAATGCTTCGATGGGAGCTGACGACAAAAACACGATATTCAAAGCAACATAGACAACAGCAACCAAGCCACAGCCAATCATTAAAATTCGGGGTAGATACCGCGCAGGATTCTCTATTTCACCCAGGATATAGGTGGCTGCGTTCCAACCGGAAAAAGCGTAAGTCACATAAATTAGCGCAATCGCTGCATCGCTACTGAAAATATCACGGAATAAATCAGCGTCGTTAAGGGCTAGCTGGTCGCTATATTCTGGGCGCTGAATAAGCGCGTAACCGATAAACAACAGGATTAACATAAGTTTCAAGGCAGTGAGATAGTATTGCCCGGCCGAGCTTTCGTGATGTGTTCGCGAATGAACCACAACAACAGCAATAATTAAAACGCTAGCAGACACCTTGGCATCTATGGGTAATAGCGCGACCTCCAGGTAACTGCCAAATGTCAGCGCAGCCAACGCAACCGGTGCAGCGAAACCCACCGTGGCTGAAACAGCACCGGACACAAACCCCGCATAGGGATGAATCAGCTCAGTCAGAAAGTGATATTCACCGCCTGAGGCAGGATGCCTCGAACCTAGCTCGGCGTAACACAGCGCACCGCAAAAGGCACAAACACCACCTATCGCCCAGAGTATCAATATTGCAATGGGCGACGACAGCGACAGCAGCTGAAAACCCAACGAGGTGAAGACGCCGGTGCCAATCATATTGGCCACTACAAGCGCAGTTGCTACTTTGGGTGTATAGTAATTCATGCGTTACTTGCTTATGTGACGGTAAGGATTATACGCTGACAGTGGTCGAAGGATATGGCAACCTGCGAGCCGCTTTCTAAAACACACTTTTTGCTGTTGGCGCCGAATCAGTCCTATTCCATACTTCTTATCGAATTTTACTTGCGGCTCATCCTAATCCAGTGAAACGCCTTGAGTAAACTGTGGCACTGGCCTTGGAGCGCATAAACCCATTGTTAGTGATTACATTGATCGCTAAAGAAGCGAAAGTCAGGCAGGAGAACCCTTAATGGATTTCGACATCCCCCACGATATTGCCTCCTTTTTGACAGAGGTTGACCGATTCATAGAGTCCAAGATAAAGCCACTGGAAGCACAAGACGATAACCAGCGCTTTTTCGATCATCGCCGTGAAAATGCCCGCACTGACTGGGACAGAGATGGCCTGCCTAACCATGACTGGGAAGCGTTATTGCAATTTGCAAAAAAACTGGCCATAGAGGCGGGTATTTATAGCTATCCGTTCCCGTCTGAATATGGCGGCCGAAATGGTAGCAACCTGGGGATGGCCATCATCCGTGAGCATCTGGCGGCAAAGGGCCTGGGGTTGCATAACGATCTGCAAAACGAACATTCAATCGTAGGCAATAATATCGGTCTGTTATTGCTGTTGGAATATGGCAGCGAAGAACAAAAAGAAGAGTGGCTCGATGGCATCAAAAATGCCGACAAAGGCTTTGCCTTCGGTATTACTGAACCGGAGCACGGCTCCGATGCTACGCATATGGAAACCGTTGGTCGACGCGATGGCGACAGCTGGATAATCAATGGAGAGAAAACCTGGAATACCGGTGTACATATCGCCGATGCCGACCTGGTAATGGCACGGACATCAGGAAAACCAGGCGATGGGCTGGGGATAACCGCCTTTCTGGTTCCCATGACTACGCCCGGCGTAAACGTCGAAGAATATCTTTGGACTTTCAACATGCCCTCAGATCACGCGCGCGTTTCATTTACTGAGGTCCGTGTGCCTCACAGCGCCATTTTTGGTAAAGAGGGATATGGTCTGGCCGTAGTCCAGCACTTTTTTAATGAGAACCGTATTCGCCAGGCCGCCTCCAGTTTGGGGGCAGCGCGATACTGCATTGCAGAAGCAGTGAGCTACGCCAATGAGCGCAAACCTTTTGGTAAAAAACTGTCGTTAAATCAGGGGATACAGTTTCCCCTTGTGGACTTGCACGCCCGCGCCGAAATGTTGCAGGCGCTGATTCACAAAACCGCCTGGCTGATGGACAAGGATGGCCCCTTCTCGGTCTCTGACAAGGTGTCTATCTGTAACTACCAGGCGAACCGACTGTGCTGTGAAGCCGCAGATACTGCAATGCAAGTGCACGGCGGCATGGGTTACTCCCGTTACAAACCGTTTGAACACATTTATCGCCATCATCGTCGTTATCGGATCACCGAGGGCGCCGATGAAATCCAGATGCGTCGCGTCGCGGGCTATATGTTTGGCTTCATGGCGCAGCAGAAGCCCAAAGGCGTGGAATAAATTCAATGGAAGACGCACTCAGCGAGCGGATTGAAATCGTATTGCGCAGAGAGTTCGACGAATTTTATGAACTGGAGTCCTGTCAACAACTCAGCGCCGGTGCCAGCCAGGAAACCTGGCGCATCACCTTTCGTGGTCGCAGCGGAGAGTCCAGGCTGGCCCTGCGCAGGTGTCAACCCAAGGCGGTGTCACAATCTGGCGCAGGGGCTATAACACTGGAAATCGAAGCGGCATTATTGCGGCTGGCCGTTCAATCGGGAATTCCCGGGCCAGAGGTGTTTTACGTGCTGCAGCCTGACGACCAATTAGGCTCCGGGTTTATCATGCAGTGGCTGGATGGTGAAACGCTGGGGCAACGCATCAACCGAGCACCTGAGCTTGCCGATATTCGACCGCAACTGGCTCGTCAATGCGGTGAACTTCTCGGCAGAATTCACAGGCTGCCATGGCAAAACACCGCATTGGCAGACCAACTTCCCTCAATAACGCCTGCTGAACTGGTCGACCAAACCTGGGAGTATTATCGCGACATCAATGTACCGGTGCCCATGATTGACTACACGTGGCGATGGCTAAAGGATAATTTGCCAGTCGACTCGCGCCGCACGCTAGTGCATGGCGACTTCCGAAATGGCAACCTGATGGTAACCGCTGGCGCAGGCATTAACGCGGTGCTCGACTGGGAACTGGCGCATATAGGCGACCCAATGCGCGACCTTGGCTGGTTGTGTGTTAACTCCTGGCGCTTTGGCAACAGTGAACTGCCGGTGGGTGGTTTTGGCCATCTCGACGACTTACTGGCTGGCTACGAAAGCACATCAGGCTTAAATGTTGATCGGCAAACGCTGCGATTCTGGCAGGTATTTGGTTCCTTTTGGTGGGCCATGGTCACCTTGCAAATGGCACAAGCCTGGCGCACCGGAGAGACACCCAGCCTGGAGCGTCCGGTGATTGGACGACGTTCCTCGGAAGCACAAATGGACTGCGTCAGCCTGCTCATACCGGGTGACTATCGCCTGCCCGCAAGCGATGACTCGACCGTCACCGGTACGCAGTTACCGATGCCCGGCGAACTACTTTCAGGGGTTGAAGCGTTCCTCAGGGAAACCGTTGCGAAACAACTCGATGGACACAGCCAATTTCTAGCTCGCGTGGCAGCCAACTCATTGAGTATCGCCCAGCGCGAGTTTCGCCACGGCGCAAAAATAGCGCAAGAGGAAACAGCCAGATTGGAGGATCTGCTTACTGCCAATGATGACCTGGATGACCTGCGCTGGGAATTGGTGCATCAACTGAGAGACTCACTCCCGCTGAACACACAGGGACTGGCGGAACATTTGCGGCAAACCGTAGCGTGTCAATTATTCCTGGACCAGCCGGGTTACAGTGCACTTAAGAACGAGTATTGACAAGCTTATTGCCACAAGTGCCCTCAAAGGGGCTTTGAAATGCCCTATACTCTGAGAATCGGGCGACTGAGACTACTATTTCCAACTGCTAAAGAATCAGGCTGCGGCAGTGTATTGGCTTTACAGTCGCTTCAACGCTGTAGAGTGTTACTTTGGCTCCTGGGTACATCAGTCAATTGCCTATATGGCGTTCGCGGGCTCGGTACTTATTTTGCCAAACGTCAGACGCAAACGTAGAGGAATACAAGTCAAATGGAACGAAGAGAGTTTTTACAGTGTGCCGCTATACTGCTAACCGGGGCTACGGCTAGCCAGCTTGGCTTTACCCTGAGTGACGAGCAACGTGCCTATATGGCAAGCGCACCCAATTACAATCTTGGGGCAGTAGATTATTTCTCTACAGAACAGCGCCGCATTGTAGCGGCCATGTCAGAGATTGTTATTCCACGCACCGATACGCCGGGAGCAATCGATGCCGGTGTCCCTCGCTTTATCGAGTTAATGGCTGCCGACTGGATGAACGACCAGGAGAGAGCGATTCTTCAGGATGGTCTTCAGTATATGGCGTCGCGCATTCCAGAAGAATACGGCAAAGCTTTTCCCGATTTAACGACGGAGCAGCAATTGGAAATTATGGAAGCGCTGGAAGATGCTGCGTCCGACTCCGATTGGTACGCATTCGGTAACGTGCAGCGAGCTTTTATCAGTGATGCACCCTTCATCTGCCAGATTAAAGAGCTTGTTGCCTGGGGTTTCTTTACCTCCGAGAAAGGTTCTACCCAGGTATTGAGGTATGAGGCAATGCCGATGACCTTTGACGGAGATATACCGCTGTCACCTGACGACAGCACCTGGGCTGGCTCGATAATTTAATTGCGACTGGAATTATCATGATTGAAAGTAAGCATTACGATTTTGATGCAATTGTAGTCGGCTCGGGAATTTCCGGTGGCTGGGCAGCAAAAGAGCTCACTGAAAAAGGACTTAAGGTGCTCGTGCTCGAACGCGGTGAGGACCTCGAACATGGCTCCGGCTACTACGGTGAGCACGCACCCAACTGGAAATTGCCTTATCAAGGCAAAAAACCGAGGGAGCTGTATGACGAAGAATATCCAATGGCGGCAAAGGTGTTTCATTCCTTTGGAGAATACAATCGCGAATTTTGGATGAACGAGAAGGAAAACCCTTACGTCGTCGACAAAGAAAATCCTTTCATGTGGATTCGTTCAAACATCGTGGGGGGCAGGTCTGTACTCTGGGGGCGCCAAACGTATCGCCTTAGCGACATGGATTTCAAAGCGAATGCTACTGATGGGCATGGTATTCCATGGCCAGTGACATACGACGAAATCGCCCCTTGGTATAGCTACGTTGAAAAATTCGCTGGCATAAATGGCAAGAAAGAGGGCCTACCCCAGTTTCCCGATGGCGAGTATCAGCCACCGATGCCCTGGTTTGCACTGGAAGAAACCATAGGCCAGCGCTTGAAGAAAAAAGCGCCAGACGTAACGCTCACCAGTGCTCGTACCGCCATCCTCACAGAAGACCTCCCGGGTCGCAGCGCGTGTCACTATTGCGGACCCTGTGCACGAGGATGCTCAACGGGCAGCTATTTCAGCTCACAAAGTTCAACTCTGCCAGCAGCCAGAGCCACCGGCAATCTCACGTTAAAGTCCAATATGTTAGTCGATCGCCTGGAGTACGATAACGAGAGCGGAAAAATATCTCGCGTGCATGTGATCGACACGAAAACCCGGGAGCGTTCATCGTTTTCTGCGCGCGTGTTCTTTTTGTGCGCGTCCACTATTGGTAGCACGCAAATATTAATGAATTCCAAAAGCGAATTCTTTCCCAACGGCCTGGCCAACAGCAGTGGCACACTTGGACACTACTTAATGGACCACACTTTGGGCATGAGTGGCATGGGACTGTTTTTAGACAACATGGACAGCTATTACCATGGCAACCGGCCGACAGGGCTATACATCCCGCGCTTCCGTAACCTTGATGGTCAGGACGACGATGCTGATTTTGTCCGTGGTTATGGTTACCAAACCGCGCTGCTGCGAACAGATTGGCAAATGAACTTCAACTCAAAAGGGTTTGGTGCAGACTACAAGGACTCAATGCGCAAACCCGGCCCCTGGATATTCGTACTTGCCGGTTTTACTGAGTGCCTGCCACAGAAAAGTAACCGGATGTATCTCGACCCAAACAAAAAAGACAGCTTTGGAATGCCGCAGGTGGCATTTGAATTTAGATGGAGCGACAACGAATACAAATTGCGCAAAGATGCGTCTGTGCACGCTGAGCGTTTGTTAAAAGCTGCAGGTGCGGTTTACTCATTGCCTGCCGGCGACGAAATGTCGATGCCCGGAGAGGGTATTCACGAGATGGGCACCGCTCGCATGGGCGACGACCCCAGAGAATCTGTACTCAATAACTATAATCAGGCCCATGATGTGCCTAATTTGTTTGTGACAGACGGTTCGTTCATGACATCGGCCTCTTGCGTTAATCCCTCGCTGACATATATGGCGTTTACCGCAAGAGCTTGTGACTATGCGGTCAAGCAATTGGCTGAAGGTTTCATCTAGCATTTAGACTTGCGAGCGTTTGCGCTAATACTGCATTTATACTTATTATCGTTGACGTACTGACGTCATTAAAAAAGAGGATAGCATTGCGTGACTACACCCTCGAACATTGATAAAGCCGCTCTGAAGATTTACGTCAAAATGTCAGACGGTCAGAGACTGCTGGGACTCTTTTACCTGGAGCCTAATGAACGCCTGCAAGATGTAATGAACGACAAGCGCTCGTTTCTTCCTCTACATGCGCTCGGTGACAACAATAAATATAAGATGGTGATGTTATCCAAGCGCTTCATTCAGCAGGTTGAAGAGGCCGATAGCAAAAGTAGCGAGATGAACAGCGAGGACAGACGCGCGCTTGATGATCGTCGGTCTGGCGATCGCCGCGGCACCGGCGGCTCATTGGAGCTTGCATAATATTGACGTCAGCATCAGCGTGATGCCCCGTTTCACGCGCCTTTAACACAGCACGCCCCAACAACTTCCCACGCGTCTTTTTTCAAACCTTTAGACACATTCTGCCGGGACCAACATTTAAGGTGGTAATGGCAGTCTGGGGGCTTGCCTAAATTTACACATATATGTAATATTTGAATTGAAAATTACAGTTTGATGTAATATTACATCGAGTCACTTACAAATATAAAAGACACTGACTATTTTCGTAATTCCTTGGTTTTGGATTCAGCTCGGCTGCAATCGTCTGTAGAACTGCAAAATAACGTATCACAAAGGAAACCTACTATGGCTGCTTTGAAGTTAGGTCTTGCACAAGGCTACTGGGGCGCGGCACCTCAGCCAAATTTCGTGGAAATGGCACAAGAGGCAGAGAAACTGGGCTACGACTCAGTTTGGTCAGCAGAAACCTGGGGCAATGATGCATTCACGCCCCTGGCCTGGATCGGTGCAAATACTGAAACAATCAAGTTGGGCACAGCCGTCGTTCAGCTATCTGGCAGAACCCCCACTTCTTGTGCCATGCACGCATTAACGCTCGATATGCTGTCCAATGGACGCCTGATACTCGGACTGGGCGTGTCAGGTCCGCAAGTAGTCGAGGGCTGGTATGGGCAACCCTTTCCCAAACCGTTGGCGCGCACACGTGAGTACATCGATATCATTCGCCAGGTATTCGCTCGCGAGGAGCGGGTCACCAACCCCGGTCCGCACTACCCGATGCCCTACGGCGGCGAAGACGGTATGGGTCTGGGGAAACCCCTCAAGCCGATGGTCCATCCGCTGCGCAATAAAATCCCAATCTACCTGGGAGCGGAGGGGCCAAAGAATATCGCTTTAAGTACTGAAATTGCAGATGGCTGGCTCCCCTTGTTTTATAACCCCTATGATGAAAGTGTTTACGCAAGCTCGCTCACTAATACCAAGCCAGACTTCCAAATAGCGCAGATGGTCACTGTTAATATCACCGATGACATCGACGCTGGCTTGCTGGGCGTGAAACATTTTCTCAGCCTTTACATTGGTGGCATGGGCGCAAAAGGCACTAATTTCCACAAAAATCTCTTCGAACGGATGGGGTATGCCGACGAGGCCGAGCAAATTCAAAAGCTGTTCTTCGAAGGCAAACGCGATGAAGCAGCCCGGGTAATCCCCGACGAGTTGGCCGATGCCATGGCACTGATAGGGCCCAAAGACAGAATCAGGGATCGCCTGCAGGCCTGGAATGATTCCAAAGTAACCACGCTGTTGGTCGCGACCACAGACAAGCAACAACTTAGAGACATGGCTGAGCTAATTTTGTGAGCAGGGGTTTTGCTCGAAGGCCGAGTGGTAATCAACAGCCATGCACGGACGGCTGAATTTTAGTATGGAGAACTATTAATGAGTTGGAACTACAGTGAGGCCGTTGATCGCATTGGACAGGGTGCAATGGCTGACCGCCCTGCCCTTATTCACGAGAATACAACCATTAGCTTTGCCCAGTTGCGCAAGCGAGCGCGTGGAATCGGTGCCTGGATGCAAGCTCTGCAGCTCGAAAGGCACAGTCATATTGGCCACTATATGCGTAACTCCAACGCTTACATGGAGACCTTCATCGGCAGCAGTATGGCGGGATACGCCCACGTTAATATCAATTATCGTTACCAGAATAAAGAGCTGGAAGACTTGTGTAATGGGTTGGACATCAAGGTGCTGGTATACGGTGTCGAGTTTGCCGAGCGAGTGGCCCAAATCAAACCTCAACTCACCAAAACCATTGCTTTTGTTGAGGTGACCGAGTCGGCACCAGTCAATGATTTTGCCGTTTCCCTAAACGACTTGTATCTTCACTCGGCAGACACCTTCCAGAAGAATACTGCCAGTGACAATCAGATCCTGATCGCCACGGGAGGCACCACGGGCCTGCCAAAGGGCACCCAGTGGCTGCACACCGACCTCTGGCACAAAATGAGTGTTTGGAGCTTTGGCGCCATGGCGCCGGCTGCACTGAAAAAGCCTCCCGAATCTATCGACCAGTATATTGAGATATTGCAGGAACTCCCCCCTTCTGCGCCCTTGTTTCCTCTGTGCCCGCTAATGCATGGCACGGGTTTGATGATGGCGTTGTCGGCCTTGGCCCAGGCATCACCCGTAGTAACCACCGACAATCTGCGCTTTGATGCCGACAAGTGTCTTGATTTGATTGTTGCCCATAAAGTGGGTGCACTGGTTATCGTTGGCGATGCGTTTGCCCTGCCGCTCCTCGATGCCGTCGAGCAACGACAAGATGACTGTTTCAGTTCAATAAATGCACTGGTTTCATCCGGTGCCATTCTCAGTGATGCGAGCAGGGCACGCTTTTTGGCATTACGCAGCGATATGGTTTTGATGGATACATTAGGTTCGACCGAAGCATCAGGTTATGCTTTAACCTCAGGTCAGGCAGGCATATTTCTACCTATGCCGACCACCAAGGTGTTTGATGACGATATGAACGAAGTGCGGCCGGGCAGCGACGTGATTGGTATTGCCTACGCGGGTGGATTCTCACCCATCGGATACTACAACGAGCCGGAGAAGACCGCAGAAACCTTTGTCACTATAAATGGTCAGCGCTATGTTAGAACCGGTGATCGCTGTACGGTTAGGGCCGACGGTATGTTGGAACTACTGGGCAGGGATAGCAATGTCATCAACACCGGAGGCGAAAAAGTCTATACCGTTGAGGTCGAACAGTTATTGCTTCGGCATGAGGCTATTGAAGATGCCGTATTGGTGGGGTTGCCGCATCCACGTTTTGGTAAGATGGTGACGGCCGTTGTCGAAGGGCCAGACCTAAATAAAAACAGTCTGGATGTGCAGGCCGTGCAGACCTACCTGAAGGAACAACTGGCCGACTATAAAGTACCGAGAAAGATCTATGCGATCTCCTCAATGCAAAGATTTGCCAATGGCAAGATTGACTATTCAAAGATTACTGCCTTTGCAGCTGATTGCCTTGCTAAGGAGGGTGATCACTAAACGAGTGAATACCCGGGAGAGAGGGTATTAACGGGCGCCGTCAATCAGTAGCATCATAGCTTGCTCGACGACGCCCACGGCGGAAAGGAGAAATTTGTGTCAGGACCATTTTCTGGAATTAAGGTACTAGACCTTGGATCTATGGTTGCAGGACCCGGTGCAGCTACGGTGTTAAGTGATCAGGGTGCCGATGTGGTTAAGGTGGAGCCACCGGGGCTTGGCGATTTAATGCGCCACCTGAGCACTAACCGTGGCGGTGTGAGTGGGCTTTATCACAATGTGAATCGTGGCAAGCGATCGCTGGCGCTGAATCTGAAAAGCGAACACGGCGTAGAGATTATATGTAAGCTCGCTGAGCAAGTTGATGTGGTCCTGCAAAATTTTCGTCCCGGTGTTGCCAAGCGCCTCGGCGTCGATTATGAATCCCTGCGTGAATACAACCCCAACCTTATATACCTGTCGGCCAGTGGTTTCGGCGATCAGGGCCCCTATAAAGACAAGCCGGCCTACGATGCCGTTATTCAAGCGTTCGCGGGCGTTTCCCGAAGCCAAGAAGATCCACACACTGGCGAGCCGGTTCAGTACTACCAGCTTTTCGCCGACAAGCTCACCGCACTGACCGCGAGCCAGGCTATATCTGCCGCCTTATTTGCACGGGAAAGAGGTGCCGGCGGGCAGCACATTAAGTTATCAATGGTAGATGCCGTCATCGGATTTCTGTGGGCAGACGTCGCAGGTACCGCAGCCTTTCTGGGCAAGGGCAAGCAAGGCGAAGAAGTTAAGGAAGGGCTCTCGGTTTCCAAGGGAGCGCGCTTGACAAAGTTTGAGGATGGCTATGGTATTGCATCGCCCGTCACTGACGCACAATTTGCTGGCTATTGTCGCGCCTTCGGCTTCGACGAAAAAGATTCAAAATTAGCAACTCTTGCGGGTCGCAATACACACCCCGAAGAACTAATGGCACTGGTCCGCCGCATTAATGCGACCGCCAGTCGCACGCCGGTCGCTGAGGCGATTGCCGCCATGGAAGCAGAGGGCGTACCCTGCGCCATGGCCCAGTCTCTTGCGGATTTGCCAGTACATCCGCAAATATTGGCGTGTGATACTTTCGCCACAATAGACAATCCCAGTGCGGGACAAATGCTGGAGCCCAATAGCCCGGCCAGCTTTCTCGGCACTCCCTCACCGCCTCTGCGAGCCGCCGCGACACTCGGTCAACATACCGACGAGATCCTTAAAGAAATCGGCCATAACAACGCCAGTATCAGTGAGTTGCGAGCAGACGGCGTCGTTGCATAGTCTCGGCCTTCGGCTACTGCGTTTTCGCGGTATGAGCACCCGACATACCGACATACCGACATACCCAAGCTAATAATCTAAAGGAGAAAAATAACCGTGGCGATGAATTTTGGCGATCTTTACGATTACGTTGATGAGCAACTGAGTCCTGAAACCGTAGTCCTGATTGAAGAGGACGAGTCGGGTACCGGCCGCGTCTTTACCGCGAAGCAGATGCGCGAAAGCACCAACAATCTCGCCAGCCAGCTCATTGCTATGGGCGCTAGTCCGGGAGACAAAGTCGCGATTTATTCAAAAAATCGCGCTGAGTACGTACAAGCGCTGATCGCAGTTTTTAAAGCGCGGCTAGTGCATGTAAATGTCAACTTTCGCTACGGCCCACAGGAATTAGAGTACCTGTTAGATAACAGCGACGCCCGATTTGTAATTTTTGAATCCGACTACGCCGACCACCTGGATGCCATTCGGGAGCAACTCCCGCTGGTGAAGAATTTCATAGAAATTTGTGATGACGCCAAGCCTGCCGTTGATTGGGCGGTTGCACTGAGTGAACTCAGCGACACAGGCAACGGCGAAAAACTGGCGATAGAGCGATCACCTGAAGATCAGATATTTCTTTATACCGGTGGCACCACCGGCATGCCCAAAGCGGCGATGTGGGAGCAGTACAGCTTGTGGAATATGATTGGGGTAAATCAAAAAAACCCCGAACTGGCATCACCACAATTTCCGGAAGAGTTGGCACTGAGGCCACAGGGTGGAGGCGCCAACGCGCTGGTGATACTTCCTCTTATGCACGGAGCGGGCTTGTACACGGTAATTAACGCCTTGGGCTACGGGAATACCTGCGTTTTACTGCGCACCCACAGTTTTGATGCCGACGTCGCCTTACAGTGTGTTGATAAGCATAAAATAGCGGCTATCACGATTGCCGGTGACGCGTTCGCCCAGCCTATTATCAAAGCCATGGACGCCGCCAAGGGAAGCTCCAGCCTGGCGAGCCTGAGGTTTGTGATTTCCAGTGCGATGATTTTCAGCCCTCACAATAAGAAGGCGCTGCTCAAGCATTGTCCTGAAATAATGATTGTCGACAATATGGCCTCGTCCGAATCATCCACCTCTGCCCAGGCCCGATCTAACAAAGATTCCACGCTTGAAGATGGCGCAGTAAAAATGCAGCTGACGCCCAATGCCAAGGTATTCACCAAGGATTTACAAGAAGTGCAGCCCGGTAGCGGTGAGCCCGGATTTCTGGCTATCTCAGGTACGTTGCCATTGGGCTACTACAAGGACGAAAAGAAAACCGCAGAAACATTTATCACTGTTGATGGCCTGCGTTACTCCATCCCCGGCGACTGGGTGCAGTTGCATGCAGATCGCAGCCTGACATTTTTAGGCCGCGGCAATGTTTGTATTAACAGTGGCGGTGAGAAAATTTATCCTGACGAGATCGAGGCAACATTGAAGTCTCATGATCTGGTAGACGATTGCCTGGTGGTAGGTACTCCCGACGAGAAATGGGGGCAGGCAGTGACAGCCGTGGTGCAGTTAGCCGCTGATGCGCAAGTGGAGGCTGAAATATTGCGGGATTATGTGCGCAAATTCGTAGCCGGTTATAAAGTGCCTAAGCATGTGCTGTACGTAGACAAGGTGTTTCGCGGCGCCAATGGCAAGGCCGACTATCAGGCCACCAAAGCGCTTGCTGAAAAAGAACTGGCCTGAATTTTTGGGCAGTGCCCCTAAAATAATAAAGGAGCATTTTATGTTTTACGGCTGGTATGTGGTTGCAGGGACTTTTGTCTCGCAGCTGGCAGTCGTCGGATTTTTCTCCTATTCGATCAGCCTGCTCACCCCGCTGATTCGAGAAGAATTCGGTGTTAGCCTCGAACAAGTCATGTACAGCCTAACGGCTGGCATATTTACCGGCATGATTTTGCAACCCTTAGCTGGCGTGATGCTGGATCGTTATCCGGTCCGCTGGATAATGGCGGCGGGCACACTAATGTTTGCGGCAGGCCTCTGGGCCTTGGCCAATTCCAGCTCTATAGCGCAATACATTGTCATTTTTGGTTTGACCATGGCTGCGGCCAATGCCTTCGCGGGCATTCCTCCAAGCCAGGTCAGCATATCGCGTTGGTTCACATCCAGCCGTGGCAAGGCATTGGGAATTTCGGCTGTAGGCACGTCTGTCGGTGGCATTGTCGTCCCGGGCCTGGTCGCATGGTGGTTGCAAACCTCAGGCTGGCGTGGGGCACTGGAAAACCTTGCCCTGTGCACTGTTCTGATTGTACTGCCCTTCGTGGTGCTAACAATTCGAGGCAAACCAGCAGATGTGGGCTTATTACCCGAGGATGGCAAGCCCGGTGCAAGTGCCCCGATAGATGTTCCTGAACTTACGCTTAAAGATATCATTCGCCATCCCGGCTACTGGCAAATTGGCATATCAGTAGGCCTGATGCTCAGTGTGTATATTTCCATTCTCGCCAATATGGCGCCCTATGCCGCAGGCTTGGGAGTCAGCGCGACCCGGGCTTCTACCCTGATAATGGTGGTCGCTATTATGGGCTTGTTGGGGAAACTGGCATTTGGCGTGGCTGCTGACAAGGTTAATTTAAAAATAGGCCTTTGGGCCGCCATGGCGCTGCTGGTAATGGCCCTGCTGCTCATGGCCACAGAGCCTGGCTATCCGTTAATGCTGTTAGCCGTTGGCCTTCTGGGCCTGGCATCAGGAGGTATGATCCCGGTGTGGGGTTTACTAATGGCCAGTGTGTTTGGCCTGGTTAGCTATGGTCGCGCAATGGGGCTAATGGGGCCGCTAATTTCGTTGCTGGTGATGCCGGGGTTCACCGTTACCGGGCGGCTTTACGATGTTACAGGTAGTTACCAGTTATGCCTGCTGGCATTTTCCGGGGTGCTGGTATTTGGCGCACTGTTCCTAGTGCCTCTAAAAATTTCTACGCTGGACCATTAGGTATCATCGGCCTGCTAAACTCGCTTTGGCAAACCTCGATAACGAATAATCGCCACTGTCCTAAAGGGTGGCCTTAAATTTTGCAGCCTATCGCCGGACTGATTTCGGAATTTTTTCACCCGTATTGCTTGCGTGCTTGTCGCAGCGTTCGAACGACGATCACCGGGCCAACAGGAGACCGACAATGACACATAAGGAAAATCGCAAGTTCCGCACTGCGACAAGCCCTAGGTGCTTATCGAGTGCTAATGAATAAAATAAACCCCAAGAAACTACTTAATAGTAAGTGGACCGCAGTAAATCCGCAAAGAAAAGAAAAACACTTTGTGGTATCTGAAGTTGAATTTGATGAAGACGGGAATGTTATTTCCTGTTTCATCGAGGCGGTGATGTCGAAACGCTCTGTTGCGATAGATTGGCACGACCTGAAAGATGAGAGCACCTGGGTCCATGGCTGGAAATAATTTTCCAGCCATGGCAACACCATCAGCAGGTCAGGCAACGAAACCGCTTTAGTCAGTTAACTTACCGACACTGCTTCCCTCTCACTTTCTTTGACCAGAGTTTTACCTCAGGCGTTTTAAAGCCTAAGGTGATTGGCTATAGATAACCTTGTCTTCTTTTATCGTTACCATTACTTCCAGAGTATCGATGACCTCGGGATCGATTTTAGTCGGGTCGTCGGACAAGATGACAAAGTCAGCGAGCTTTCCGACCTCTATGGACCCTTTGTCTTTCTCCTCAAAATGCTGCCACGCAGGCCAGATAGTCATGGCTTTTATGCCGGTCATGACATCCACACGTTGCGCCGGCCCCAGAATATCTCCCGAGCGCGTTCTCCGGGTAACGGTAGCGTCTAACACGCGCATTGAATCAGGTAACGCGACCGGAGCATCGTGATGTGAACCGAACATCATGCCCCGCTCGCGAACCCAGCCAGTAGGAGAAATATTATCTGCGTTTGAAGGGCCTACGGTGTGCTCACGATGCCAATCGCCCCAATAAAACGTATGCATGGGAAACAGAGAGGGAAACACCCCAAGTTCATGCATTGTGTCGACCTGATCTTCACGCAGGAATTGGCCGTGTATCAGCACGGTTCGCCGATCACCCTCTCCAAAGCGATTAGCGGCATTGGCAATGGCCGCAAGCAGCATATCGGAGGCGCCTTCTCCGTTGGAGTGGGTCAACAACTGAATATTTTTTTCATAAGCCCAATCGACCGCATCAACCACTTTGTCCATCTCGGCTGCGGCATAGCCTTTATAGCCAGGCGGGTAAACCCCGACCGGGGCGTAATAAGGTCGATCACGGAGCGCAGTGAAGCCCTGCGGAGACCCATCGATGGTCAGCTTGGCGCCACCAACTCGAAGTCCGTTTTGATAGGTGGCAGAGACATTCGAGGCGATAAAATCTCTGTCGATAAGTATGTCGGGGTAAATAACCACATCATTCAACAGTCCGCCCTCGGCAGCCACAGCTTTTGCGATCGATAGCAGTTCCGGAGCGGCCCGACCCTCCTGTGCAGTGGTGTAGCCATACTTTGCCCAGAGTTTACTGCCGGCTCGGGCAAAAGCTTTAAAACCCTCCTGATCGACCTTTGACATCAGCTTACCCAGCACTAAAAAATGGGCATTCTCCTCAAGCACTCCATTAGGGCGCTGGCTTCCCTCCTCCCGGCGGATCTTTCCGCCCGGGGGAGATTTGCTCGTGGCGGTGATTCCCGACAACGCCAAGGCAGCAGAGTTTGCAACGCCGAAATGACCCGACTGATGCACCACGTAAATAGGAAGGTCACTTGACACACTGTCGAGATCGTCCCGCGTTGGCGGACGCCTTTCCTTCAGCTGAGACTCGTCGTAGCCAAAGCCGATAATCAATCCAGCCTGTTTGACCGCGGCGCTATTTGCGTCAACCCAGTCGCGCAGCGTCTTTTGCAGGCTGGCCAAGTCGACCACATTACCATCAGGCGGAGCCAGTAAATTTGCAGACAATGCCTGCAAGCCTCCCATAATCACATGACCATGGCTGTCGACGAATCCAGGGAGCAACGCTTGCCCTTTCAGGTCGTGCACCTTTGTGTCCTGGCCTTGATGCTGAGCCACATCCGCTTCAGCGCCTACCGCGATAATACGCCCCTGTTTTACGGCCACCGATTCAGCCCGTGGCGCCGCATCGTCAACGGTAATAATGGTACCGCCGGTGTAAATCGTATCCGCCACCTCTTGTGCACTCGCAGGATTCCCAAGAGCGAGTAGCATCACAACACAAGACACATAACCCGACCGCCAATTCCCTTTTGCTTTCATTTTCTTCTCCAAACCGCTTTATCTACTAAAATTTACGCACAAATAATAGCCGTGGATTTATATTAGACGCAGCTGCTTTTTGGTCAAGTTTTTACATAAATAAGCAGGCAAACAGGGAGGTGACATTGCAACATTTACCAGACACAAGCTTGGCTTTTAAATAGCTTGCCACTATAAGCACACCAGTCTCAGGATCGAACCGCGGCGCTGATAGCGCTCACCGTGTCCAGGCTCTCTAAAGCGCAATGTATGCGTCGCAGCGATGAAAGTGTGTAATTCATCGGCTGCCAGGCGTCACCCATGGCCAGAGTTGTGACCGCGCCAACCCAGACGTAGGCAGCGTGCCAACGGTATTGCTGAAGCAACTCTTCCAGCGGAGGCGCGACAACGCCATAGCGTAACAACTGCTCTCGATAATAAGACACTAGATCCTGTGCTAGCGATTGCTGATCGTTCTCTGTCAGGGTACCCGCAAGAAAATAGCCCACATCACGCATGCCCGGCCCGCGGGCCGTCAATGCCCAGTCCAGAAAGCCCGGCTCACTACTATCAAGAAACATATTGCCATCGTGCACATCGCCATGAATCAAGGTATTAGGCCCCCTATTCCACAGCCGGTGTATTGCGTCAGTTTCGGCTATGTATAACTCGCACATAGCCGCAAAAACGGGCGGCATGGCTGAAACATGTTGTTCTAGAGCCAGTGCCACCAGCTGCGCACCGATTTCGTGCTGTAACGGAGGCTGAAGCCAGTCCAGTTCGCCAACGAAATCCGGTGATTCCCAATAGGCACTATGAAGGCAGGCAAACCTGTCCAGTACTGAACGAAGGTAGTGCGGGGAATAGTGGTCTCTCGCATTTTGGAAACTACAGTTGCTGTCTTCCAGATGCTCTAGCAACATGACGTAGCGCGCGCCCGAATCGCAGCTACCAGCGTAATAGCAATACGGGACTCGCACCGGCACTTTTTTACCGAGCTGTTGATAGAACATGGCCTCTCGCTTACCCATGCCACTGGAAATGACGAAGGCGCGCTGTGCCTCGTCAGAGGGGGGCAGCTTTACGAATAGCCGTGCAGGCAGATCGGATTGGTGCTCATATTGCAGTTCCAGCACACCTCTGCCTGTTGTCCCGTCATTGGCATCAGTCACCCTAAAGGCGGCGACTGGGGTATTCAGAACGCGGCTCAACCACTCTGTACTCACCTCGCCCAGCGCCTGCGGAATATTTGACATAAGAACTCCTTTAATGAACCGGGCTGATTAGCGAGATAAGACGCAGATGCTGTTGGCCGTTTTAACCATAACCGAAGGCTGGCTTGCTGAGCTGACCAAAAACGCCCATTAAGATATGCCCACCGCTATAAGCAAGTTACTCCACCAAATTACCGTCAGCATCAAGCTCAACAATATCGTAGCCGAGTTCCTTTAGCCCAGGGAAGATAGTCTGTTTATCTCCAACTACTACGATAATCATATCAGCTACATCGAGATGCTCTCTCGCCAAGTTGTTGATTTCTTCCTGGCCAATGTCTGCAAGAATTTCATTGCGTCTCGTTACAAAGTCATCATCAAGCTTGTACTGAACGATTTGCGAAAGGAATGCCAGCTTTTGAGTTGGTGTTTCGTATCGTCTTGCATCTCGCTGGCCAATTGCGTTTTTGGTAAAGCTCAGCTCCGGTTTTGTAATACCGCTTTGTGCGTAGTTACGAACTTCTTTTTCGATTTGAACGATAGAGTCCTGGGTTGCATCGGTGCGCACAGCAGCGCTCGCAACGAAAGTACCATAATCCTGTTCCCCACTGAACCCCGACCGGGCACCATAGGAATAGCCTTTGTCCTCGCGCAAGTTCAAGTTAATGCGACTGTTAAAGTTACCGCCTAAAACGAAGTTCATCAGATTTGCACGGTAAAACTCGCCGGTTGCGTCATAACTCAGTGAACGCTTGGCAATGCGTATTTCCGACTGTGCTGCTCCCGGCTTATCGACCAGGTACAGCTTGGTTCCCTCAATCTTCGGGAATGGCTGTAACGCAACACGGGTGACTTTTTCGCCACCCCAGGGCTCAAAGACAAGCAATTTTTTCACTAATTCATCGCGGTCAAAGTTGCTGACGGCAACGATGGAGGCAATTTTTGAAGAGTAGTAAGCCGCGTGAAACGCTTTAACATCATCCAGCGTGATTTCGCTCACAGTATCAACGGTACCAATATTGAGGTATGCGAACGGATTGTCCCTACCGAAAAGCAACTCCTGATAAACGCTGGCCACGGTGTCGGCAGCATCGGTTTTACTGCTCTGGATCGCTTGCAGGGTTTGCGCCTGTACGCGTTTGAAATCATCGGGGTCGAATTTTGGCTGCAGTAACTTTTCGGCAGCAACGGCAAGCGTGGCATCAACGTTCTCGCTTAAGCTGCGAATGGCGACGGTTGTCATGTTGTTATCAGCACTGAAAGTAATCGTCGAACCCAGCTTTTGCAGGCGATTACTGAGTTCTTCGTTAGTCGATTTCAGAGTTGCTTCATTCATCATTGATGCTGTGATTGCCGCAAGGCCGAGTTTTTCCAACGGCTCGTCGCGCTGGCCCACTGTCATGCTAAGACGAATAGTTGTGGTCGGCGTTTCATCATTGACTGCGCCCAGCACGCTCACACCATTGCCCAGCTCAGATCGCCAGATGAACGGCAAGCTAATACGAGGGTTATCTCCAGCCGGAGGCTGTATGCTGCGATCGAAATCATCTTTCGCGCGGCGGTAAGCAAGATCGGCATCACTGGTCGCCATATAAGCAGGCAAAGCCCGCTGGTAACGCTCCCAGTTATCTGGCCCTGCAATTTGATTCAGCTGACCATAAGGCACCGTGCTCATAACGACGGCGGGCTTGCCAACGATGTATTTTCTGTACACTCGCATGACATCTGCTTCGGTCACACTTTCATAGCGGGCGATATTTTGCGCGATATAGTTGGGATTGCCCTCGAAGATTTCATAAGAAGCCAACTGCGTCACTTTGCCGGCAACACTCTCCAGGCTGTAAATCATGCTGGAAACAATGCTCATTTTAACGCGAGTCAAGTCGTCTTCATTAACCCCGCGCCCCTCGAACTCAGCCAGGGACTCGCGAGTGATTTTTTCCAGGTCAGCTAATGTTTTGCCATTGGCCGGGTTTGGCAGCGCAACGATGGTGAAGGTACAAAGCAACTCCTGACAACCGTGGTTTGAGCTCGCTTGCACCGCAAGGCCATTTTTGACCATGTTCTTATAAAGCAGCGAGGTCTCGCCCTGACCCAAAATGAACATCAGCACGTCCAATGGCGCCTCGTCTGGGTGATGCAGGCTCACCGTGGGAAATGACATGTATAACATCGGCAACGACACCCGATCTTCCATGGAGATATAGCGATCACTGTCCAGTTCAACAGTGGGCTTTTCAGGCTCGTCGACCTGAGGGCCACGAGGGATGGGTCGGTAGTATTTAGCTACCCATTGCAATGTCTGTGCTTCGTCAAAGTCGCCCCCAACCGTCAGGGTGGCATTATTAGGCCCATACCAGCGTAGGAAGAATTTCTTCAGGTCATTAACATCAACCCGATCGAGGTCTTCCAGGTAACCGATAGTCGACCACGAGTATGGATGGCCTTCCGGGTGCAGGGCTTCGCCGACGCGCTCTCTCACCAGTCCATAAGGGCGATTATCATAATTCTGACCGCGCTCATTCTTAACCGTTTCACGCTGAATCTCGAATTTTTCCTGCGTAACTGCGTCCAGCAAGAAACCCATCCGATCTGCTTCCAGCCACAGCATCTTTTCCAACTGGTTAGAGGGTACGGTTTGATAGTAATTGGTCCGATCGGCGCTAGTGGTGCCATTTAACGTCCCACCAGACTCAGCCACAATTTTGAAATGACCTTCATCCGCGACATTCTCAGTCCCCTGAAACATCATATGTTCAAAAAAGTGGGCAAAGCCTGATTTACCAACCTCTTCCCGGCCGGAACCAACGTGATAGGTTACGTCAACATGCACCAGCGGATCAGAATTGTCCTCATGAAGAATGACGGTGAGACCGTTGTCCAGGCTGTATTTTTTGTAGGGAATAACGAGTTGGTCGGGTGTTTCTCGCTCCACCGACTCAACTAATGTAATGCCGTCGGGCAGCGCAGGCTGGCCACCGATAGGCGTAGGATCATTTGCTACCTGACAGCCAACTCCAGCCACCAAAAGGCCTGACAAGATCAGGGAAAGTGGTACAGATTTCATAAGGTTTCCAGCCGTAAGCGGCGAATACTGTTGCGATAATAGATGTTGTTGACCATGAATTTCAGGCATGGTTCAACGCAGTCCGCTCTCGCCGCAATAAAAAAACGCCTTATCAACGAGCCGACTTAAACGTTGGTAGAAGCGACTTGTGCCACCACAGTGTAAGAAGCCCAATTTCTCAGGGTATTTGCCTTAGTTGCTGATTCCATCTCCAATAGCGGGTGGTATCTTGATCTCGAAGCAAACCCCCAATTCCGTATTGGAGGCCGCAATCGTTCCACCCATGGCAAGAACAAAGCCATAGCTGACTGACAACCCAAGGCCTGTGCCTTCTTCGATACTCTTCGTTGTATAAAACGGATCGAAAATATTAGGAAGCACCGAGTCGGGAATACCGCCGCCGGTGTCCGAAACCCTGATCGTTGCTTCACCCTCTCTAGACTTGAATGCCTCTATGAGAATAGTTCTTTCTTCGGGGTCATTTTTTTTAATCGCATGAAATGCGTTGGAGTACAGATTAATAAACATTTGCTCAAGCTGAATTTGATGTCCCATCACCAGTGGAAAATCGTCATCAAAATTTGTTTCAACCTCAACCTGCGCCAGCCTGAGCTGCTCACCCATGAGTTCTAGTGAGCCAACTGCAGCCTTTCGTAAATCAACCTCATAAAACTCTTCTTTGGCTTCCCTACCAAAGGTGCGAAGGTGATTGATAATAGTCGAGGCCCGTTTAGCCTGCGCCACAATGCGCTCAAACCTCTCCATAAGGTATAACTGCTCTACCGTGCCCTGTGAAATTTTGCGAGCGGCATTTTCAGCCGCTAGTACAATGACGTTCAGAGGTTGATTTAGTTCATGCGCCATACCAGCTGACATTTCACCGAGGGTGATGAGTTTGGAGGACTGAATAAGCTGGGCTTCTGCTTTCTTGTTCTCGGTAACATCCTGAATCGTAACAACCGCTGTTTCGAGTCCCGACTGTTCGCGCAACATATAGTGCTGCTCTACGTAACGGGTTTCGCCATTGCTATGAATGATTCTGTAGTCAATTTGGGGGAAATCGCTTTCGTCGTAATAGTAAGCCGTATAGCGCTCACGATCACCGGGATGAACTAGCAGAAGATAATGATCAAAATCAGAGGCAATTTCCAAAAAATCGTCTTGTGTAAGACCAAAGCAAGAGGCCCAACTATCAGACACCAACAAGAACTTCTCGTAGTCGTAGTCCCAGACCGCATGCCCGAGATTTGCGATACTGGCACTCAAAGCGAGTATCTCCGTCGATTCCTCAAGGGCATCTCGGCTTCGCTGCAACTCCGCTTCTACTTGCTTAAACCTGGTGATGTCTTGAATCACGTTGAGAGATTGGGTAGGTGGACCAAATTCAGCTGGGATGAGTTTACTGCTTTGACGAAGGTGTCGAATTTTTCCGTCGGTTCGTGTTACGCGGTATTCAATCGACAAGGGATTGAAGCTTTCCTCTTTTTGGAATTGATTTTCGAACTCTTTATAGGCCTCGCGATCCTCAGGGACAACAAATTTGAAATAGTCCTCCATCTTCTGCACCGCTAGCATGTATTCATCAACGCTAAGGCCATAAATTTTCGCTAACTCCTCGGAAACAAACAGGGTTTTTTCTTGAGCATGGTCCCAAATTTCATGCCCCAATTTAGCGATTTCTTCTGTTTGATGAAGGGCCGCCTCTCGTGTCCTGGCGCTCTTATAGGCTTGGGTTGATGCAGACGCGGAAGCGTCAAATTGCTTTGGAGGTATTGAGGGCCCCTCAAGTGCAAGAATGCGAGCATGAGCTACCGCCAGTTCATTCTGCAGTTTATCGACTACTGCTTGCAGGCTTTTAGAGCCATTTTTCATTATAGTGGCCAAGTTTTGCTGCTCAGAACAGAGACCGAAGTCAGTACCCTAAACCTATGCCAAGCTGCAACTATAGAATAATTTTCACTAAGACGCCAGACGAGCCATTGCCACCTCTCCTCTGGGAATACCATTAAATGTCGGGCCGTTCACCTTTTCCCAAATGGCTGGTTGATGAAAGCGCGTGCTTAGTTTTCGTGACCCTGAACTCGCTGCTTCATATAACCGAGTGCAGACTCGAGTAAAAGTGTCTAACGTCATCTTAAAATATTGCAGATTTTGTTGGTATTTCCAAAGAAACATGCAAATAATTCGTGGGTAATCTAAATACCGTACTCGAAGATCACAGCAACCAAGGCTCTATATGACTATTTCTAAAAAGCTTCTTCGCACCGGGCCTTATGCAGACTTTTATAGCCAAGCAGTACAGGTGGGTGACTCCATCTTTTTATCGGGTCAGGTTGGGATCGATGATGCCGGCACTGTTCCGTCTGACTTACTGTCACAAATGAGCCTTGCCTATAAAAACATCGAAACAATACTGATGGAATACGGTGCTTCATTGGATAACATTGTTGACGAGACATGGTTCGTCACCGACATTAATGACTGCATGGCACAAGTGTCCGCATTGTTCAGCGCCCGCGAAGAGTTCTACGGTAAGAAACCCGAAGTCTGTCAGACACTGGTTCAAGTAACAGGGCTTGTCGACCCATCACTGAAAATTGAAATCAAGTGCATTGCGATATCAGGGTAATACGGACCCACTATCACCATTGGCCCTGCACTCGCTTGCCATTGAGGACGACGACCTCAGGTATGATTTCGCTGATGCCCGCAGGATCCATAGCAAACAGGTCGTCGCCTAAAACAATGAAATCTGCTTTTTTTCCCGCTTCGAGCGAGCCCAACGCGCCTTCAGTGCCAAGCTGGATCGCTCCACCCATCGTATAACCCGTGACCATAGCCTCAAGGCTCAATTGCTCGGACTTGGGGCCGCTTGCCGGATCGTCAGGCCCCGACTCCCTGCCCCGTCTGGTGTGTCCGACCTGAATGCCGGTAAATGGACTGGCCGAGTCGTCGGCCCACTCGCTGGGAAAATACACATCGCTGGAGAAGTTGACGGTAGCACCCTCCTTCATCAGCTCAGCAACCGGGTAAGGATGTTCGGCTCGCTCCCCGAGTGCCTCTGCATAGAACGTTTGATCATAGTAATGCCATGCGGGGGTAAACTGGCCAATGACATCCAGCTCGGCGTAGCGGGAAAAATCCGCGGGATCGATAACCTGTAAGTGAGTGATGGCAACCCTGATAGCCAGGGGTCTTCCCAGTTGTTGACGAGCGGCTTCGACCGCATCCAGCACGGTTCTGGACGATTGATCACCGAGAGCGTGTACGTGCAGGTTAAACCCGGCTTGATCCAAATCCACCACAAGCTTTGTCAGAGTGCCCACGCCGAACAGGCTGCCCCCCCTGTTGCCCGGTGTGTCGTCATAGTTCTGCAACATATGCGCTGTACGCGTTTCTACTACACCATCAAAAAAGACCTTCAATGTATCTATTTTTAGATTCTCTGAATTATAGGCAGCGGCCAATCGTTGCAGCTCATCCAGCGCTGTCTCGGCCTGATTCGGCAAAAACAAGGTATAGGCACCGTGATAGCGCATGGGCAGAACGCCCCTTTCATCAAATTTTTTAACGGAGCTATAAACTTCTTCGTCGAACCCGAAATTGCCCGCGTCTAACAAACTGGTAACGCCCCGACTACTCAGGTAATTAATGTAACCCAGTAAAGTAGCTTCCTCTGACTCCCCCATTTCAAAAAAGAAGCTGGCGAATAAGGTGGCTGCCATTTCCGTAATGTAGCCGGTAAGCTCGCCGTTTTCATCGCGCTTGAAGTAGGCCACACCGGGCAGTGGGTCGACCGGATCATCGCCCAATCCAGAAACCTCCAGCGCCCTGGAATTGACCCACAAGCTATGCATGGTGATATCAAAAATAAGCACTGGGCGCTCTGACTCCAACTCATCCAGCTCAGCTGCGCTTGGACCCTCGGTTCCAAAAAATCGATTATCCCAGCCAATGGCATAAATGACTTCCGCATCAGCATTGTCGGCTAACAAGGTTTTTATGTCCTCGATCTGATCCTCTCGATTTTTGGCCTCTGGCAGGTCTATCATCCGGTCGTATACAGCGAGATAGCCCGGATGGGTGTGAGCATCGATCAATCCTGGCAGAATCAACTTTCCTTGCAGGTCCACCGTTATTGTTGAATCTGAAACAAACGCTTCCAAGCCTTCGGGGTCGCCAACATAGACGATGCGGTCGTCGCTAATGGCCATTACAGAGGCGAATGGTGTTTTTTCGCTCGAGGTGAATATTTCTGCACCAACAAACACATGAGAAGCCAGGTTCTCGGCCGCTGGGCGATCCACAGCCTTGACTGCTTGCGAGTTGAACGACGGTTCAGCCTGGCAGGCGCACAGCAACAGCGCTGAGCTGGCTAACACCGCTTTGAAATAGATGGAGTTAACAGTGAACATGGCCGGAGCCTCAAAATACCCGTACCCTTTGAAGTCTACGATTTAATCGCTTTGTTTAGAAGCTATTGGCGAGATACTAAAGGCTACTTTTTCTTTCGCAGATGGACCCATATCAAGGGGTTAACAGGGAGCCCAGATGTGCAGTAATACCTTTTTTAGGAGTCTTTTTTTTTCTTTTTCGCAGGTGTAAAGTAGCGCGCCTTTTATCCCGCGGGTAACTCATCATGCCTGTAAGAACAGCTTTATCCGTTTGGCCCCTTTTTCTGGGGTTATCGCTCATTGGCCTCGCCGTGGGTGTGCAAGGCAGCCTGCTGGGTGTGAGAGCTGAGTTAGAGGGCTTTGAAGACTTTCTCATCGGCCTGCTAATGTCCTGCTACTTCGCCGGTTTCCTGGGTGGGTCCATGCTGGCACCCAGAATTATAGAGCGGGTGGGACATATCCGGATCTTTGCGGCGGTCTCGGCGGTGGCGTCCGTGACCATTCTGGTTCACGCACTCTATGTGGACCCCTGGGCGTGGGCGGCCATGCGCCTGCTAACCGGTTTCGCCTTTTCCTGTATTTATGTCGCCTCGGAAAGCTGGCTGAACCAGGCGTCCAGTAATGAAACCCGAGGCCAGATTCTGGCAATTTATATGACAATATTGCTCGCGGGTGTCTGTGCCGGGCAATTTTTGCTGAACGTGGCAGACCCTCAGGATTTCACTCTGTTTATCCTGATCTCGGTGATGGTTAGCGTTGCCGCAGTGCCGATTTTATTGACGGTGATAGCCACGCCTCACATTGAAGAAACCGAGCGGGTCAGCATTGCTCATTTATGGCGACGAGCACCCATGGGTGTCATCGGCATTATCCTGTCACAGTGGATGGCCAGTGTGGTCTTTGGCATGGGCGCGGTTTATGCCACGAAAATGGGCATGAGTGTGTCTGAGGTCGCCTTCTTCATGGGGTCGATGATGGCAGGCGGCATGATTCTACAGTGGCCGCTGGGGAAGTTGTCTGACCATATGGATCGCCGCTGGGTGCTAGGCGGCGCCAGCATTGTGGCCTTGATCGCCGCGCTGGCGGCAAGCGGAGAAACAGTCGCTTCAGATAAGCTGTATATACTGGCTTTTGTCTTTGGTGGTTTTTGCCTGTCCTTGTATTCAATCGTGGCGGCGCTCACCAACGACCACCTCAGGCCCAGCGAAATTGTCCCCGCCAGTGGCACCATGGTACTGCTAGCCGGGCTTACCTCAATCACGGGCCCCATCACGGTAGCCTTTTGGATGGATGTGTTTGGCCTGGACAGCTTTTTTCTTGTTCTGGCGGTTGCACTGTTTTTCATGGCGGTCATCAGCATCTGGCGTGTGCTAACGATTCCAGCCTTGCCGGAAGAATACAAAACCCTGTCGTCCATTCAGGTGGCTACCAACCCGGTGGGTACGGTGTTACATGCCGAAGAAGAGCACTAGTATTGCCCTAGTTTTCGCCTTTGAGCCCATGGGCCACTGATTACCCAACCTGCGATTAGCGCGCTACACTGCCCCGAGGTGCGACAAAAGCCTTGCCGCCTGCCTTGAGGTGCGCCACAGGAACGTCGTGATTTGCAGACAGACATCGCTGCACCGGAGGAGTCCTCAATGCCTAAAGCCGACGCTAATCAACGCTACGATTATGATCCAGCGTATCCGGCCGACATCCTCAAATCAGTGAACACGATTGCCCTGGTCGGGGCCAGTGCGGACGAAACCAAGTTTAGCAATGACGTCATGCGGGTTTTGCAGGAAGCGGGCTACGACATCATCCCGGTTAATCCAAATCCGAACCTGACTGAAATACGCGGCCTCAAGGTCTATCATTCATTGGAAGCGATCGACCGCCCTGTTGATATGGTAGAAGTATTTCGCCCCAAGGAAGAATTTTACGGTTTCGCAGAAAAGGCCATAGCCATCGGTGCGAAAGTACTTTGGGGGCAACTCGATATTTATGATGATCGCGCCGCTGCCCTGGCCGAGAAGGCCGGGTTAAAGGTAGTAATGGACAGATGTCCAAAGATCGAGCTGTCGCGGCCAAACTAGAAAGTTTGCCATGATCTGCAAATAATAAGACAAGTGCTACAGGAACCATCTAATGGACACATTAATTTTACGCTCGGACGATAACGGCGTTTGCATCTTAACGTTGAATTCACCTGGCACGATCAACGCGCTATCTGAAGGTATGCTAACGGCGCTATCAAAAGTGCTTGATGACATCGCTGGAGACCGCTCGGTCAAGGCGGTCATTCTTCGCAGCGCGGGCAATCACTTTTGCGCCGGCCATAACCTGAAAGAAATGACCGAGCGACGCCAGGATGCCGATGGCGGTTTCCAGTACTTCCAGGACCTGTTTGCGACCTGCTCGGCCATGATGTTGCGGGTAGTGCGTTTGCCCCAACCGGTGATTGCAGAGGTTAAGGGCATTGCCACCGCTGCCGGGTGCCAGTTGGTCGCCTCTTGCGATCTGGCGATAGCCTCCAATGAGGCAAAGTTTGCCACCTCCGGCGTCAATATAGGCTTGTTTTGCTCTACTCCGATGGTCGCACTCAGCCGCAACATCAACCGAAAGCTCGCGATGGAGATGTTGTTACTGGGTGAGTTTCTGCCCGCTGCGCGAGTGGCTGAAATGGGGCTAATCAATCGCACCGTCGCACAAGAGAGCCTGGAAGATGCTTCCATGGAAATGGCGCGTATTATCGCCGACAAGTCCTCTGCGGCCATCAAGGTGGGCAAGCGTGCTTTCTATGAACAGCTTGAAATGCCCCTAGAAGATGCCTACACCTTTGCCGGTCGAGTGATGGCACAGAACATGATGGCACGAGATGCAGCAGCTGGCATTGGTGCATTTACCCGCAAGGAATCGATGCCGGAGTGGACGGGAGAATGATTTACGCAGGCACAGAATTGGAAAAATGCGCGGCCAATCACACCGCCTTGTCCCCGGTTTCAATTCTCAAGCGAGTAGAGCGGGTACACCCGGAATTGCCCGCCCAGGTGCATGGCTCAATAAGGCGGAACTGGGGAGAAGTCGCCCAACGATGCAAACGCCTGGCGTCAGCCCTTGCCAGCCACGGCGTGAGCAGCGGTGACACTGTCGCACTGATTGCGCCCAACATCCCCGAGGCACTGGAATGCGCCCTTGCGATTCCTATGCTGGGCGCCGTACTCAACGCAAACAATGTGCGCCTGGATGCCGCCACTATTGCCTACATTCTGGAACACGGAGAAGCGAAGGCGCTATTGGTAGACACCGAGTTTTCGGGCATGGCGAAAGAGGCCTTAAAACAATCTGGCCTGGACATCCTGGTGATCGATATACAAGACACCCAAGGCCCGGGTGGTGAACGAATCGGCGCACTGACTTACGATGAACTGCTGGCTCAGGGAGATCCTGAATTTGCCTATACCCTGCCAAACGATGAGTGGGATGCTCTGGCGCTCAACTACACGTCTGGCACGACCGGGCGACCCAAAGGCGTGGTGTATTCCCATCGCGGTGCATGGACTAATACGGTCAACAACGTCATCACCTGGGAGATGCCGCATCACCCGGTTTACCTGTGGACCTTGCCACTGTTCCATTGCAACGGCTGGTGCTTTCCCTGGACGATCACACTATTGGCCGGCACCCACGTTTTTCTGCGATCACCCAAGGCAGATGCTATATACAATGCGTTTGCAGAAGAGGGCATCACCCATCTCTGTGGTGCTCCTATTATCATGTCGATGATTTCCGGGGCAGCTCCGCAGGACCAACGCGAGTTTACCCAGCACATCAAAATGATGACCGCTGCTGCCCCGCCGCCTGCTTCCGTCATCGCCAGTATAGAGGCGATGGGAATTTCCATCACTCACGTTTACGGACTGACGGAAGTTTATGGCCCCGCTGTGGTCTGCGCAGAAAAACCGAGCTGGCGTGAGCTTTCAGTTGATGATCGAGCAAACCTGAAAGCCCGGCAAGGCGTGGCCTATGAACTGGAGGAGGACGTGCGGGTATTGAATCCTGAGACAGGCCAACCGGTGCCCTGGGATGGGCAGACGCTGGGAGAGATCGTGTTTCGTGGCAACATCGTGATGAAGGGTTATCTCAAAGAACCGGAAGAGACTGCCAAGGCATTCAAAGACGGTTGGTTCTGGTCAGGCGACATCGCCGTACACCATAGCGACGGCTATATTGAAATCCGCGATAGGAGCAAGGATATTATCATTTCCGGCGGCGAAAACATTTCGTCCATCGAGGTCGAGAAGGCGCTTTACTCGCATCCGGCAGTGAGCCTTGCTGCTGTCGTTGCTATGCCGAACGAAAAGTGGGGCGAAGTTCCCTGCGCCTTTGTTGAGTTGGCTGAGGGCACTGAGGTCACAGAGCAAGCACTGCTGGATCATGCAAAGTCAAAATTAGCGAGCTTCCAGCGCCCCAAAAAAGTGATCTTCGGTGAGTTGCCAAAAACAACCACTGGCAAAATACGCAAGAACGAATTGCGGGATCGGATTAGAGATGGGTCTTAATAAGATCGATGTTTAGTCGACAACGAGAGTAGAAAAAATGAAGGACCAGACCAATTTTACCCAGTTCAGCTTTGGCACCCAGGTGCGCAAGTCCCCATATTCTGATGCGGCTTTACGCTGGGGCGCTCAAGGATTTTCGGTCTACAACCACATGTACATTCCTCGTGATTTTGGCGACCCAGTGCAAAACTTCTGGAACCTGGTTAACGAAGCAATACTGTGTGATGTCTCCGTTGAACGGCAGGTTGAAATCACCGGCCCCGATGCCGCTAAGTTTACCCAGTTCCTGAGTTGCCGCGACCTTTCGAAAATGCAGGTAGGGCAATGTAAGTACGTGCTGATCACCGATCAGGACGGCGGAATTATTAACGATCCTATTATGCTCAAACTCGGCGAAAACCACTTCTGGCTGTCTATCGCTGACAGTGATGTTCTGCTGTGGGCAAAAGGTGTTGCAGTCAGTTCCGGCATGGATGTACGAATCGCTGAGCCTGATGTCTCTCCTCTGCAATTGCAGGGACCGAAATCCCGCGACGTGCTGCGCGCCGCTTTCGGTGACGCGCCAACAGACCTCAAGTACTACTGGTTCATGGAATATGACTGGGAAGGCGTGCCTCTGATCATTTCTCGAACTGGATGGTCTAGTGAACTTGGCTATGAAATATTTTTGCGGGACGGATCTGCAGGCGACAAATTGTGGGAACACTTGATGGCTGTAGGCACCCCCCTGGGTTTGAAGCCGGGGCACACCTCAAGCATTCGCCGTATCGAAGCGGGTATGCTGTCCTACCATGCGGACATGACACTCGCGAACAACCCCTACGAAATGGGTATGGACCGGCTGGTCGACCTTGAGATGGACGCAGATTTTGTGAGCAAAGCGGCGCTGACCAGCATCCGCGAGCGGGGTGTCGATCAGTACTTTATAGGACTGGAAATTGAAGGTGCACCGTTGATTGGATCAAACGACGCACACCATCCTATTTTCAGCGCGGGTACAAAAGTCGGGCAGCTAAACTCTTCAATTTACTCACCTCGCCTGAAGAAAAACATCGCCCTGGCTATGGTGGCAACTGATGCTTCAAGCGAAGGCACCGGTCTGCAGATTGATATTAACGGAGATCGGCGTAATTGCACCGTCGTTGCCATTCCGTTTCACGATCCAAAGAAGGCATTAGCAGCCAGGAGCTGAGTGATCTGCGGCCCTCCAACCCCTTTTTTAAAGCATATTGTTTAAATTCGGATCATCCATCGAGGCGTCGAAACACTCTCGCGCAAAGCTCCCGCAGCATTTTGGTCACAGCCAGCCACAACATAGGCCGCCGCAACCTTGGACACGTGCCGCGTCGTTCACACCACCTCTACAGGCTTACTGACAAACCAATAGGTCGTGCCCAGCAATGCACCCCCAGCTCCCAGCATCAGCCACCAGGGCATACCGTAGCCCACCGGAAGAGTGCACACTACCAGCGCGATGACACCAGACAGTGAAGCATAAGGAAGCTGGGTGGTAACGTGATCCATATGGTTGCAACCGGTTGCCAATGACGACAAGACGGTGGTGTCGGAAATGGGTGAGCAATGGTCAGACCAAACCGCACCGGTAAGCACGCAAGCCAGGCAGGAATAGAGAATGTGCATGTGATCTGCATCGGCAATTCCATTGGCCTGCATCACGGCCCAGCACAGAGGGATAACCAAGGGCATCAGAATTCCCATGACGGCCCAACTGGAGCCAGTCGCAAAGCCAGTGACCGCGGCGAGCAAAAATACAGCCGTGGGCAGGAAGTATGGCGACAGACCATCACCCAGTATGGAGATCAAGAAATTCGCGGTTTGCAGGTTATTGCTCACATCGGCAATCGCCCAGGCCATTAACAAAACGATAAGGCCGGTGATCATAAACTTGGCTCCTACCACCCAAGCGTCGACGGTTTCCTCCAGACTGAGTAAACCCTGAGACAAGGTAAGAATCACGGCCACCAGCGACGATAGGAATGAAGCCCAGATCAACACCCGATAGGAATCGGCGCTACCGACAATGTCCTGCAAGGAGTCGCCTTCGCCATCAATGTAAAGACCGACAATCACCGTGACAACCAGGGTGACAATGGGCACAACACCATTGATTGCTCGGCAGGTAACGCCTTCCTTCTCGCTCATCTCATCAATTTCGCGACTGGCTGTACTTTTACCGTGGGGACGAGATACCTGGCCTGTTTCGCGAGCACGGCGCTCAGCTTTGAGCATGGCCCCAAAGTCACGCTTACTCGCTACCACAGTGAACACCAGCAGCAAGGCGAGGAACGGATAGAAGCTATAGGGAATAGAATGCAGAAATAATGTGTAAGCCGGCTGGGTAATGCCCTCAATACCAGCGATCGATTCGTTAATTAGACCTACCTGAAAGCCTACCCAGGTAGTGATGATGGCAATAGACGCCACCGGCGCTGCGGTGGAATCCACCAGATAGGCCAGCTTTTCGCGAGATATTTTCAGATGATCACTCATGGGGCGAGTGGCATTACCAACAATGAGGGTGTTGGAATAGTCGTCAAAGAATATAGTCAGTCCGAGAAAGGCGATGACTGCCTGACCTTTACGCGGCGTCTTGGCAATGGTCAGTGCACGGTTAACAATACCCAGCATGCCGCCATTGCGCGACACCACCCCCACCATACCGCCAATCGTCATGGTGAAAATAATAATGGCCGCATGACCCGGATCTGACAGCGCATCCAGCATGTATACCGCCATGGAGTCGAACAGTGCTTTGACTCCCCCTTGCAGGGTCAAGCCGTTTACCGCCCAGGCACCGGCGATAATGCCTGCAAACAATGCCGGAATAACCGCACGCAGCAAAAAAGCGAGCGTAATGGCAATGACAGGCGGCAACAGGGAAGCCCAGGCGGGTATCACGGGAACTTCAACCTGTTGCAGCACGGCTGTGCTATCGCGCAGTTCAATGGTCGAGCTACCGTATTTTTGTTGCTCTATCTCAACCAATGTTTGCCCATCACTGGGAAAACCTTCAAACACCAGCTCTCCATCAATAAACAGACTCAGCTGCTGTGAGCCAGGCTCGCTGATGGTGATCGGCACTGCGAGGTCAGTGAGTAATACCGGGGGAACTTCCAGTTGAGGAGTATTTGCCTGCACAGCGTTGGTAGCAATACAGGCGAAAGTAAGAAAAACGCCTAGCAACATCTTTTTCATGGAGGGATCATTCCAATCTTTTTTATTATCCTTATCTTACTCCACGGCCTCCTTCGCGGGTATGGGCAATTGACAGATTCTATGCCTGTTGAGTGAGAAGCCTGCGATTCCAAATCCACACTGGCTTCAAACCAGTCCGGTTTATCGATTGCATCTTGTCTTTAAATCGGCAAAGGCTAAGCTTGCAGAAACACCGATGGTGGCTGAATGATCGCAAACGCTTACATACTTCTCGCGGCAGCACTGCTCTATTGCCCAGCACAGGCCGATTCCGACCCCAACCCGATCGCAACCCCTTCGGAATCACCGCAGTGGAGGGTCGACTTTTTCGATGATTTTGACGACTTTAACCCGCAGAATTGGCAGGACCAGCTCCTTTGGGTTAATGGTGAAGACCAGTGCTACCTGCCTGGTGGTCTGCATAATACTCGCGAGGTCAGCAATGGCGCCTTAAAGCTGCGTGTGGTCGACCTTGGCTCACTACAGGCCTGCGACAACCTATCAAAAACAGGAGAACAACACCCCAACACTCGCTACGTTGCCGGGCGACTTACCTCTAAAAATCGCCAGGAGTTCAGTAAGGGCAAATGGACAGCACGGCTCAAGGTGGAAAACAGTGGCCAGCCTGGCATGTTCCCTGCCTGGTGGTTACTGGGTGCTCGAAATAACGAACCCCCGGTGCAGGAGCAAGACGAAGACGTCTGCTGGCCCATGGCCGGTTCTGGCGAGATTGATATTTTTGAGCACCATAGCGATGGCGGACCCGACCACTATGCCGCGAGAGTAATCAAGAGCCTTGGCCACTGCGGAGGCGGTGACTGGCAAGGGCATATGCTGGTGCAGCAGGCCACGTTGGCAGAATTTCACGAATATTCCGTGGAATGGGTAGGCCAAGATATTGTATTTCGCCTCGATGGCACCGAGGTTTATCGACTGCTTGAGTGGGGGGATAAAATCGCCGAGCCCATGTTCGCTGTTCTCAATTTTGCCAAAATCAACAACTCTCCAATGCGCGAAAGCTGGACCATGGAGGTCGATTGGGTCAGGCATGAGTCTCTTGATTGACCCTGGATTATCTCCATCGCACGTTTACAACCTGACGTTCAATTAATTGCTCGCGACCGGCTCAAATACCCTGACGTAGTCAATTTCCATGGTTGCAGGGAAGACCGTCTCATCGATCTCTCCGCCTGCTCGACCCCAATGGCCGCCCACCGCCAGGTTCATAATCAAATGGAAGGGCTGGTCAAACGGCCAGTCTCGCCAATCATCTCCTTGTCTGGAATAGCGATAGAACTCTACACCGTCGACAAACACCCGAATATGGTTCGGTGCCCATTCCAGTGAATAAAGATGAAAACGACCGGCAACATCATCAACTTCAATACTGGCATTGCGCAGTTCAGGACCACTGCTGAAAAAACGCCTGTTATGCACGGTGCTGTGCACTCGTTTCATGTCGTAGCCCACATGCTCCATGATGTCGATCTCACCGGAATTAGGCCAGGCATCACAATCGGGATTGCCCTGCCATTCAGCGCCGTTGTCGCAAGTAGTAGCATAACGGTAGGGGTCGCTGGGTAACATCCAAAGCGCCGACCAGAGCCCCTGTCCGGCAGGTAACTTGGCGTTGACGTCAATACGGCCATACAGAAAGTCACCTCGCCCCATGCTATGCAATCGACCGGAGGTATAAGCCGCGCCCTGGTAATCCTCCCGATGTGCCTCGAGCACCAACTTACCGTCTGCAACGCGAATATTTTTTGACCTGTCCGTGTAGGCCTGATCCTCGTCGTTCACCTTGCGTGCTGGCCACTGATCCACACCCCATTTGCGGGCATCAGGTTGGCCCTCATAATCAAATTCATCAGACCAGACCACGCGCCAGCTTCTACCGTCGGGCTTGCGCGCGCGCACTGAAAATGCGCTGAGAAAAGGTTCTGATCGTATCGCGCGAAGTTGCACGCGCAGCTTGCCGTCATCTACCACCACGCCGGTTACTACTCGCTTTAAGGCGGAAGGCGCAGAGCTCGAACGCGACTGACTCACGTCCAGCTGGTTTATCACAGTTCGACCCTGCGCCAGTACATCAAATACACGCTCACTCGGCTCGGCCCCGTGAGGTTCAGCGAAATAGAGAGTGAGGTCATAGGTGCCGTTGGGCAGCGACCTGGACAGTGAGATCTCGCCGGCTCGGTAGGTCTGATAGATTGTGCTGTCCTGCGCACCCAGGACCTCAGCCAGCTGAGAAACTGTTGCGCTGGCATGGTCGTCGGCCTGAAAAGCAACGCCATCCGCAGACTGATGCGTCGCGCCGCCCAAATTGACGGCCCAAACCACCGCACTGGCATCGTGTAAATTCATAGCCTGCCCAGCCTGTGGGTAGTAACCCATACCAAACCCCACCAGTACAAACAGGGCGAACCAGCACTCGGAAATTAAAAAAGTCACACTACGCTGAAACATCTAATCAATTAGCATCCAAAAAAAGTTTAACTTCCTGGCGGTAATTGCGACTGACTTTAAGCTTCTCACCACAGTCCAGATCAAGCATGTACTCGCCCTTTTGCAAAGGCGTTGCTTTGACGATCCGGTCCAGGTTAACAATAGTGGAACGATGAATACGCTTGAACTTCTCCGGGTCAAATCGCGACATCAGGCTTTTAAGGGTACTGCGCATGATATGAGTTTCACTACCGACATGAATGCACATGTAGTCACCGGCAGCATCGATCCATTCAATATCATCAATACCCACCAGGATGGTGCCGTCGTGATCCTTGATCGCCAATTTACCGCCATCATTGATGCTTTCGTGGGGCACCTGGGGAACACGATTGCTTGCACCACGGCTGGCGACTTTATGCGCTATCTCGTCAATGGCCCCTATCAGCGGTGACTTATTCTGAGTCTCTTCGTCCGGCTCTGCTCGCTGCCAGGCACGAGCCACCGCTCGCTCTAAGCGAACTTCATCAACCGGCTTGAGCAGATAATCCACCGCATGCAGGTCGAAGGCATCCAGGGCATAGCGCTGGTAGGCTGTACAGAAGATCACCATTGGCATAATGTCTGCCTGCAATTCCCTGACCACATCGAAACCCGTCATTCCTGGCATTTTTATATCAAGCAAGAGCAGATCAGGCGCCAGACCCTGAACGGCGGCAATCGCCTCTCTTCCGTTGCGACATTCCGCCACCAGTTCAACGTTATCAAGCTCGCTCAACATAGAGCGCATCAAGCGCCTCGCTAATGGCTCATCGTCAACCACAACGGTTCTAAGCTTGCGCAAAGACAGCCTCCTCAGCTTGCGCGCCAGCCAGCTCGTCGTCAGCAAGGATGAGGGGAATCAAAATACTGACGGTTAAGCCGGTGGGGTCGTTAGCACCAAGCTTAAATGTTTGATTTTCTCCATACAGCGCCTCCAGTCGTTCTCTGACATTGCGCAAACCAATGCCTCTGCTGTCCTCTGCTGAATCCATCTCCATACCGGGTCCGGTATCGGTAACCTCGAGATACAACTGCTCTTCCTGGACCCGAGACACTATGGACAATTCACCACCATCTTCGCACTCGGAAACTGCATACTTCATGGCATTTTCAATGATTGGCTGTAGCAGCAGCGCTGGCACCCTGGCGTTCAACGACGCCGGATCAATATCTAACCGCAAAGATAGCCTGTCCTCAAATCTGGCCTTTTCTATGTTCAGGTAGAGCATCAATGATTCCATTTCATAATCCAGAGTCACGCTCTCTACCGCGTCCTGCTTCAGGGCGTGCCTGAGAAAGTCTCCCAGTAACTGAATCATTTCCTGAGCCCGGGCAACCTCACCTAATCTGACCAATGCGTTTATGGCATTGAGTGTGTTGAACAAAAAATGTGGCGCCAGCTGGTAATGGAGCATGCGCATCTGGGCTTCATGAGCGTCTGCCTCGGCACGAAAACGAAGCATTTGCTCAGCCCGTTTATCCGCGACCTCTTCCAGTAATTTCTGGTGCTCGGTTGTCAGCATGTCGTAGTACTTGATGCCGTAATAGAGAACAGTCCAACTGAGGAAAACAAACAGCGATCCAAAATACCAATAGTTAGCTTCTTTCCACAGTGGCGGCTCACCCATAAACCAGGCAAATACCTGAATACGCAACACCGTCCAAAGGGCGCTGAAAAGTATGACCGATATCGCTGCTACCGATAACCGTGTGCCCAGACCTGATTCAAAGGTGAATTGATAGATAGGTCGCAACGGCGAAGTAGCCAATACGCCCAGCACCGCCGACATTGCGATATGACCGACATGAATCCAGTCAACATTGCCATCAACCAGGGTGATGGTGAGAAACGTACCAACTGACCAGCCTAGCCAGCCAATCAACTGGCAGAACCAGAAACGCGCATCGCGATCTGCGTGCAAGGCTGCTACCAGCGGCCTAATCACAACAGAGACACCGCGTCATTAGGTGCAATGTGTCTAACATAACAGTGGCCATCAAAGGCTCCGTCAGATACTTTTCATTCCGACCCTACATTTTACAGCCTTTGCGCCTCGATGTTAGCAATAGCATCCGTTTTATCGCACTGAAAGTCCCGCTGGGCGCAATAGCTTGCCAGTGTTATCGGTCAGGAACATACTTTTTACTTTCCGGCGCCTGCAGCGCCAATACCCTAACAACGAAGAAATACTTGCCTATGATTCGCGCCCTTCAATTATTGCTAATGACAACTGTGAGCTTTGCTACAGCTCAGGAGCAACCGCTAGCAGCCAGTCATGACGCGGATCGCAGCCACTACCTCGCACGTTTTGCGAACGTCGCTCCGTCCATCGATGGAAGCAGTAATGATGTCGCCTGGGAGAGCGCCCAATGGCGCCCTCTCAACAACATCTGGCTGGGGGGACCGTTAGAGCCAACAGACTTCAACGGGCGCTATAAAGTCACCTGGACCGAGCAGAAACTTTATGTGCTTGTCGAGTTCACAGACGATGTACTGGTCGACTTTCACCGCGACCCTCTGACTCAATACTGGGATGACGACTGCCTGGAGATCTTTATTGATGAGGATCACTCCGGTGGTGACCACCAGTATAATCACAACGCCTTCGCCTACCACATGTCACTGGACAACAGGGCCATCGATATTGGCTCCAATAAGATGGCGCAAGAGTACACGCACCATACCCGCAGCCAGTGGCGCCAGCAGGGAGACAAGGTTGTTTGGGAAATCTCTGTCGACATCTACAATGACGAATATCGTGATAGCGCTGACGACAACCAACCGGTCGCACTGCAAGTCGGCAAAGTCATGGGCTTTATGCTTGCCTATTGTGACAACGACCACAGCGAACTAAGGGAACACTTTATTGGTTCAGAGCACGCTGCCGGCGACCACAAAGACCGCGGATGGATTGATGCTGGCCTATTCGGAACCCTGGAATTGGCCGACTAGAGCCCATAAGGGGTGACACAAATAGCAACGACTGCAACATTTACTCACAAGACCACGAGTATTTGCCTTTTACATCCACTTCGCCGCAGGTCAAATCCGCCTTACCGCAATCAAGTATTGTTCGATTGCCCGGTATGCGATGCTTTGCTCATAGTAGCCTAATAAAATTCGATAACGAGGAAGCACCTTTCATGCGAGCAAATAGTTTCGTCAAGCAACGGATGGCCTGCGCGGTATCTCTGGCCCTGGGCACAGCGGCATCGTTACCACTGTACGCACAGGAACCGGAACAAGCACAGGCACAGGCTCCGAGTGAGCCACAGCCGGTAATGGAAGAAGTTATTGTCACCGGCATCAGGCAGAGCCTGGCAGCAGCGGTAGACACCAAGCGAGACTCTTTTGGTGTGGTTGATGCTATTACCGCAGAAGACATCGGTAAATTCCCTGACACCAACCTGGCCGAGTCGCTACAGCGCATAACCGGTGTTTCTATTGATCGCCAGCGTGGCGAGGGCTCAAAGGTCACAGTACGGGGCTTTGGTTCGGATTTTAACCTGATAACACTCAACGGACGCCAAATGCCTACCCACGGCGGCACGGGCCGCGGCTTTGACTTCGCTGACATTGCCTCAGAGAGCGTATCCTCGGTTGAAGTATACAAAACAAGCCGGGCCAGCATTGCTACTGGTGGCATTGGCGCAACCATCAACATCAAAACCCCTCGTCCGCTGGAAAGACCCGGGTTAGTCGCAAGTCTTGGGGTAAAAGCAGTTCACGACACTTCGACCGTTGAAGGCGACGACTATACTCCTGAAGTTTCCGGCATATGGAGCCAGACGTTCCTGGACGACACTGTCGGTGTCTCTATCTCCGGCAGCTACCAAGAGCGTCATTCCGGCCAGGCGGGCGGATCTAATACCGCATGGTTTGAGAAGGACGGCTCGGCAATACCCGACAATGGCCTGCAGACAAACCGCCCCAATGACACCGACCTTGTGGCACTGCCCCAGCAAATGATTTACCGGGTAGAAGAATGGGAACGAGAGCGTATCAACGGTCAAATAACCCTCCAGTGGAGCCCCGTCGAGGCGGTTACAGCGACGCTGGACTACAACTACGCCGAACTGGAACTTGACCACCGTTTCAACGATATGTCGATTTGGTTCAGCCCTACTGGCCAATCAGGCACCTGGAGTGACGGACCGATAGTATCCCCGCTGGTTTACACCGAATTTGACGATCAGGTTGACCTGCCCATGGGTGGTGGCGTCGACGCGTCAAAGAATGAGCGCGAATCGCTTGGTTTTAACCTGGTTTGGGATGTTACCGATCGTTTGACTCTGGCTCTGGATTATCACGACTCCACGGCAGAGAGATCGCCCAATAGCCGTTTCGGCAGCAACGCGGTGATCACTATCGCCAGCTACGAGCGCCGGGGCGCGTCCACCGATTACAGCACCGAAATTCCTGTGACCACCATCGATGTAAACGACCCTCTAAGCCCCGATGACATGCAGATAACCGGTAGTGTCTTCGGCAACAGCTGGGCTGAAATGGACATCGAACAGACTCAGTTTGGCGGTAATTTCGAATTCACAGAGCGAACCAATATCGACTTTGGAGTTTCTCTGACAGACCTGGACAACTTTGAGGCAGGCAGCAACGTACAGCGCAATAGCTGGGGGCAAAATCAGGCGTCAGCTTACGGTACTGTCGCTGATTTGGTCGTACCGGCCTCGCTCAAAGGTGTTTTTGACGAGCTGGGTGGCGGCAGCAGTATTGACAACAATTTTTTCCTGTTTGATATGAAAGCTGTCGCGCAGCGAGCCGAGCTTCTGCAGAATCTTCCCGAAAATGATTCATGGCACCTGGCAACCGCTCTCGCGGGCGGCGACTGTGGCACCGGATTCTGTGCCGATAGCGACGCTGGCTTTGGTAATCGCCTGAACGAGGAGACCATGTCAGCGTTCGTTCAAGTGAATCATATGGGCAACGTATTTGATCGGGCTTTTAACGTTCGATTTGGCCTGCGCTATGAGGAGACCGATGTCACCGCCAGCGCAGAGTCCACCAACTATACGAGGATCGATTGGGCATCTACCAATGAGTTTTCAGCGATACCTTCCACCACGCTAATCCCGTCATCCCTGGAAGACTCCTATGATGTGACATTGCCAAGTCTCGATTTCGACATCGAGTTGACAGATAACATCAAAGTTCGAGCCTCTTACAGTGAAACCATCGCCAGAGCGGGTTTTGGCGACTTGAAAGGCAACTTGTCGATTGGCGAAGTGCTGCGGGTCGTTGGCGGCGAACACACGGCAGACGGTACCGTGGGCAACCCCGGACTGCAGCCTCATGAAAGCGAGAACTGGGACTTTTCTGCAGAATGGTATTACGGCGACTTGAGCTATGTTTCGATCGGTTACTTTGAAAAATCGGTTAAGAACTTCGTCACCGATGCTGAGCAGTTCGATGTTGTGCTGTTCCCGGAACTGGCCCACCCCGCCCTGGGACCTTTATACGATCAGGCGACTGCAGCGCTGGGGCTCACAGCTTCCAACGCGGACATCCGAGATTATATTTTCACCAATAACTCCGGTGCCGACGGCGTTAACGTGGCAACCCAAACGATTAGTGGCGTGCCTGGCCGCGATGATCCTGCCTATTTTGATGTAGACACCAAGATCAACTCCGAGAGAGAAGCGGATATCGATGGTTGGGAAATAGCCTGGCAGCAGGACTTTGCAGAGACAGGGTTTGGCTTCATCGCCAACGCAACCTTCGTTGATGGTAATGCGACTTTTGATAATTCATCAAACGATCCTCAGTTTGCCCTGCCAGGCTTGAGTGATACCCGAAACTTTATCGGCTATTACGACAAGTACGGCATACAAGTGCGAGTGGCCTACAACTGGCGCGACGACTTCTTCACCGGAGGTGTAAGCCAGCCCAGCTATACGGCAGAATATGAGCAGTGGGATGCCAACGCGAGCTACGCAGTGACCGATGCATTTACTGTTTTTGTCGAAGGCATCAATATCACTGATGAAACCACCCGTGCCTACGCAAGAAGCGAGCGCCAGCTTAACTCAGCAACCCAGTCTGGCCCGAGATATACGGTGGGCTTCAGATACACCTACTAGCTTGATGGTGTAAAATAGCGCACTGATAAGATGACCCTATGAAGCCGCTATATAGCGGCTTCATATACTTAGGGAGATTGGTTAAACTGCTCGGCAGGGCCGCGTCAACTCCAAGAGTCTTTTGTCGGCCCTGCGCTTTGGAGTGAAACCTTTATCCCCATGGTAAATCGTATTGAGAAGGTCGTCGTGGTCGGTGGCGGCTCGGCTGGGTGGTTAACTGCCGCCACTCTCGCGGCAGAGTTCAAATCTGGGCCCGGTGGTATATCAGTCACCCTGATCGAGTCTGCAGAAACAAAGTCCATCGGAGTTGGAGAAGGCACCTGGCCTTCCATGCGCACCACACTCCAAAAAATAGGTATCTCAGAGACGGAATTTTTCCGCGAATGTGATGCGTCTTTCAAGCAGGGTTCAAAATTTACCAGCTGGCTGGATGGTGGGAATGAGAGCTACTATCATCCCTTTTCCCTCCCTGAGGGTTACCAGGAAATCAATCTCGCCGATTTCTGGGCCCCACATCGGGATAAGGTGAGCTTTGCCAATGCTGTTTGCCCCCAGTTACGCGTGTGTGAAAGTCACAAAGCCCCCAAGCAGATCAGCGCTCCCGATTACGCCGGTTCCCTCAATTATGGCTATCATCTAGACGCTATAAAGTTTGCGCGCTTGCTCCGCAAACACGCGGTAGAAAAACTAGGGGTTACTCATGTCATTGACCACGTTGAAAAGATCCATAGCGCGCCCAATGGAGATATTGCGTCTTTGCAGGGCAAAGCCCATGGGCAGATTAATGGCGACCTGTTTATAGATTGCACCGGGTTTGCTTCACTGTTAATAGGCCGACACTACTCTATACCACTGATCGGTAAAAAAGATGTTCTGTTTAATGACCGCGCTATCGCCGTTCAGGTGCCCTACGCTGATGAAAGCGCCCCTATTGCGTCAGCTACACTGTCCACCGCGCGCAGCGCAGGCTGGATCTGGGATATAGGACTGCCCTCCAGAAGAGGGACAGGCTACGTTTTCTCCAGCAAATACATCGACGAACAGCAAGCCGTGGATGAGCTTAAAGCCTATGTGGGTAATAGCGCTGGAATTCCATTCGAAGAGCTCGCCCCCAGAACCATTGACATCAACCCAGGATATCGCCAAAAATTCTGGCATAAGAACTGCGTGGCGATAGGCTTGTCTGCCGGCTTTGTAGAACCTTTAGAGGCGTCCGCATTGGTGCTGATAGAATTGAGCGCCCGAATGATTGCTGAGCAGATGCCCGCAGATCGGCAGGTCATGGATATCGTTGCAGAAAAATTTAATGACAAGTTTGCCACCCGGTGGCAACAGATCATTGGATTTTTGAAATTGCACTATGTGCTTTCCCGTCGCAACGACTCGCAATATTGGCTGGACAACCGGTCTGCTGAGTCAATTCCAAGCGATCTGGCCGCGCAACTTAAGCTGTGGCGCACCCGCAGCCCATGGTATTGTGATGAAACGCATGTCGATCAAATGTTCCCATCGGCAAGCTATCAATACGTGCTCTACGGTATGGAGTACCCAAGCCAGCCAATGACCGCGCGCAAGCGTAGCGGCGAGTCGGATCAACAGCGCGCCAGGCAAATATTCGCATCCAATGACAGTATGGCCGGGAAATTACTGACTAACCTGCCCACCAACCGCGACTTGACAGACCAAGTTAAACACCAGGGATTTGGCCATATCTGACGCCACCCCCTCAATCGGAATTCCGTATGCCCAACTACCAACTCGTTAATAATATCGATCATCAGGCAACCCGGGTCATTACTGCCCGCGGCGCCCAATATGGGGATGACGTGATGTTTACGATGACATTCCCCTCAGAGATGAGAAGCGTTCAGGCCTGCTACCCCATACTGATCTACAAAGATCCTGATAACAGTGAGTTCTACCCCGTCGCCGTTTTTGGTTTTGCACAAGGGGAAAACCTGTTCCTGGAAGGCGACTGCTGGAATAACTCCTACATTCCAATTATGATCAGGCGCCCGCCGTTTCTCATTGGCTTCCAAAAGCCAAATCCTGCCACCGAAGCTCAGCGAGTGTTGACCATTGACATGAATCATCCGCGGGTCAGCGAGTCAGAGGGAGAGGCTTTATTTCTGCCACAGGGCGGCAACAGCCCTTTCCTTGAAACCATGGCTGACATGCTTGAGGCCATTCACTCGGGGAATGAAGATAATAAAGCCTTTATGGCTCTGTTAGTGAAGCTGGACCTGGTGGAGTCAATTACCTTGGACATCACGTTAAACGATCAATCTAAAAACCAGCTGCAAGGATTCTATACCCTGGATGATGAAAAGCTCCAAACGCTCAGTAGTGGCGCCCTGGAGGAGCTAAAAAACAGCGGCTTCCTGCTGCCCGCCTTCATGATGGCGGCGTCGCAATCACAGTTGGGTAAGCTTATAAGACTGCGTAACGATAAGGCCAGCGTGTAGTACACGCCTACATCAAACTGAAGAAATCATGGTGTCAGAAACAATCAACGCTATCGAAGAAATCTACGGCTGCAATCCAACGGACCTGCCCGAGGAAGTGCTGACCTCTGCAAAGCCGCTAATCTTGCGCGGACTTGTATCAGATTGGCCTATCGTGCGAACAGCAGCACAAGGGCCCGGTGCAGTGCTGGACCGCCTGCGAGAATACTATCGGGGCAAGCCCGTCTCACTGTTTCTGGGCACCGCAGAAATTGAAGGCCGATTTTTTTACAATGACGACATGACCGGCTTTAATTTCGTGCAGATGGAAGCGAGTCTGGGCGATGTCTTTGACAAGCTAATCGAATTTGAACATCAGGAAAAATCGCCGGCATTCTATGTTGGCTCTACTGCGATAGATACCTGGCTCAGCGGTTTCAGGCAAGACAACGACCTGAATCTTGACACCCACAAACCCCTCACCAGTATTTGGATAGGCAACAAAAGCCGGGTGGCAGCGCATTTCGATTCGCCCAATAATATTGCTTGCTGTGTTCTGGGAAGAAGACGCTTCACTGTATTTCCACCTGAACAAGTTGCCAATCTTTATACCGGGCCGCATGATCTGACACCGGCAGGCCAGCAGATCAGCATGGTCGATTTCTCAACACCTGATTTGCAAAAGTATCCAAAATTCAGTGAGGCGCTCGCTGCATCACAGGTCGCCGAGCTCGAGCCGGGTGACGCTATTTTCCTGCCCAGCATGTGGTGGCATCACGTGGAGGCCCTTGATGCCATCAACGTTCTGGTTAATTACTGGTGGAGTAGAGAACCCGCATACCTCGGTTCCCCGGCGGACGCCCTTAACCACGCCATGTTGGCAATTAAGGAACTTCCTCTAGCCCAACGACAAGCCTGGCAATCAATGTTCAACCAGCATGTGTTCGAGCCACCTGAAGGTGGGACAGACCACATCGCTGAGCATGCAAAGGGAAGGCTGGGAAACATTGATGAAGTTATGGCGCGCAGATTACGAGCAGAGCTGCTCAATCACTTAAAACAGTAAATGACTCAATAAGGTAGAGGTCGCTGCAATTGCAAAACAAGAGTATTAAACGCGTAGTGATAGCCGGAGGTGGAACTGCAGGCTGGATGGCCGCTGCTGCCCTCTCCAAGCTGATCGGTAAACAACTGGACATCGCCCTGGTTGAGTCAGATGACATTCCAACCGTCGGTGTGGGCGAAGCCACCATACCCACCATTTTAACCATAAACCGGCTGCTACAAATTCCCGAGCCCGAATTTTTACAGGCCACACAAGGCACTTTCAAGCTAGGGATAGAGTTTGAAAACTGGCGAAAGCAAGGTCATCGTTACATTCACTCTTTCGGTGACACCGGACAGGGCTGCTGGGCAGCAGGCTTTCATCACTTTTGGCTCAAAGGCATGGAACAGGGCATTAGCAGCGATTACGGTGAATATTGTCCCGAGCTTAAAGCTGCAGAACAGTCCAAGTTCGCTATCCAGTCACAGAAAAAACTGAATTATGCCTATCATCTAGACGCTGGGCTTTATGGTCGCTTTCTCCGCAAAATTGCTGAACAACATGGTGTGCGAAGAATAGAAGGCAAGATCAGCGATGTGCAATGCAATACCGATGACGGTTATATCCAGAGTTTGAGACTGGAATCGGGTCAAGTTGTTGAGGGTGACCTCTTCATTGACTGCACGGGATTCAGGGCATTGCTTATAGAGCAGGCCTTGGAGAGTGGATTCGATGACTGGTCTCACTGGCTACCCTGTGACAGCGCACTGGCGGTGCAAACAGAATCCGTCGGCGAGGCAGTTCCGTATACGCGGTCTATTGCCCGCTGCTCAGGCTGGCAATGGCGCATACCGCTCCAGCATCGAGTGGGCAACGGATTTGTATATAGCTCGAAATACCTGTCGGACGATAAAGCAGAACAAATATTGTTAGACAATGTTGAGGGTGCGCCTATTACCAAACCGCGCCCCATTAAATTTCGCACCGGCCAACGAAAGCAATACTGGAACAAGAACTGCATCGCTCTTGGCCTTTCCAGTGGGTTCATTGAGCCACTTGAATCGACCAGCATTCATCTCATTCAGAATGGAATAATGTGGCTGCTATTGATGTTTCCGTTTCAGGGAATCACTAAGTCGGTAGTGAACGAATACAACGAAAAATTGCGGCGGGAAGCTGATTGCATCCGCGATTTTATAATTTTGCACTATCATGTGACGGAGCGCGACGACACGGATTTTTGGAACTATTGCCGGGAGATGTCAATTCCAGACAGCTTGCAACATCGAATCGATCTGTTCAGGGAAACCGGCAGAGTGTTTAAACCGCAGGATGATGTGTTTGCAGAGAACTCATGGGTACAAGTAATGATGGGGCAGGGAATAACACCTGAGCAATATCATCCTATCGTGGATATGATGAGCGACGTTGAGCTCAAATCTTTCCTGCAGACCATCGAGAACAACGCGAAGAGCCTGGTTTCCCAGCTGCCCTCACACGCAGATTTCGTGGCCCACTATTGCAAGGCCGTCGGCTAGCTAATGTGAATAAGCGCAGCCCCAGGCCTGAGACAACATCGCTGATGTCGCGGGTAAAAACGTTCTTTTTCGGGCTAATTGCTGTTTTGGTGATACCCGCGCTTTTTTTCCTTGCACTGGAGCAGGGGTTAAAGCTCTTTGGGTATGACAAAAACTTTGACTACTTTGCCGAAATACAAGTCAACGGCCAATCCTATTATCAGGACAACCCGGTTTTTATAGAGCAGTTTTACCCCGCTTCTTTGGACATTACCCCGCTGGAGAATACATTTAGTGTCCAGCCCGATGACAGTACGGTTCGCGTCTTTGTTCTGGGCGGATCCGCCGCCAGGGGATTTCCCAATCCTGCCCACGGTTTTAGCAGACACCTGGAAGCTATGCTGAAGCAGGCGCTTCCATCCCGTCCAATTGAGGTCATCAACACAGCCATGACGGCTATCAATTCGCACGTGGTGTACGAAACCGCGCGGTCAATTCCAAAGGGTTCTGCGGATTTCGCTATCGTGCTTATGGGAAACAATGAGGTTATTGGCCCCTACGGTCCCGGCACCTTTAACCAGAACTTTCTGTCGAGTCTCAAAATGATACGGTCGCTGCAAGCAATCAAAAGATCCAGTATCGGTCAGGCCATGACTGACCTTGCTGCGGGCACTGGGGAACGCGATCACAAGCAGGAACTGAAGTGGAAAGGCATGCAGATGTTTACTAGTGAAAGTGTCGCGTTGAACGACCCTCGCCTGGAAACCGTTTACAGCCACTACCGACGCAATCTTATCGACATTGTTGCAACTCTGCAGGACAAGGGGGCCCACGTCATTGTTTCGACTGTTCCTGTCAATCTGCGCCACTCTGCGCCATTTTTATCTGCACAGAAAACTGATCTGCCAGCTGAAAAAATCACCCAATGGGAATCAGCACTGAGCCTGGCCAACGACAGTATGCTTGAGCGGAACTGGCCAGCGGCAATATCGCGCCTAAACACGGCAGCGTCCATCGACCCTAACTACGCTGAAACACAATTTCAGTTGGCGATTGCCTATGAGGCCATGGAAGATTATGGGCAAAGTGCCATACATCTGCAGAAAGCCCGGGATCTTGATAGCTTGAGATTCAGGGCTGACTCTCGCATTAACTCAATTGTTCGAGATGTCGCGTCGGAGTTTGACCAAAGCCCGCTCACCTTGGTCGACAACGACGCAGCTTTCGCGACACAGAGCCGTCCGGGACAACCAGGATGGAACCTATTTCTTGAACACGTGCACTACGACTTTAGTGGCGACTACGTGCTAGCCCGCGAATTTTCTCGCGCCATTCTCAAAGATATGGGCGTAAACGGTTATCGTCTCCCCGGACAAGCAGTGGTCGCCAGCAGGATTGGCTATCCCAGCAATATGACGCTCAAAGTCATGGACCGTGTGGTTAATATGGTGAAGGCACCGCCCTTTACAGGCCAAAGCAACCAGGCCGCTTTGATGCAGTTTATTGACGATAGAAAACGGCAGTCAGAGGCACAGCTGGGGTCGATTGCAGATCAAATTGAACGCAGGCAAGCAGTACTTCGCAGCGGCAGGGGCGACTGGCGCCTTCGCTACGAACTGGCGCACCTGCTCGAACATGTGGGTGACCAACAGGGCGCATCAGAACAGCTGAAGTTACTGTATATCGAATACCCCCACCACCGCGACAGCCAGATTATGCTGGCGAAAATGCTGCATAAGGACGGACAATATCAAGAGGAGTTGACCTACCTCGAAGCCGCGCTGGGCAATGCGCGCGGTGATGATGCGCTTATAGCGCAACTCAGCGGGTGGTTGGGTCTGGTCTACTTCAAACTGGGCGACGCCGAGAGCGCTACGAATTACCTCGAAGGTGTTACCGAGGACTATCAGGAACAAATTCACTACGTGCTGCAGGCCTATGCCACGCTAATTCGGTACTCGGATCAATCCGGCAGCGCCAGCGATGTTAAGCGTTACGCGGCCCAGGCCCAGCGGTATGGCAAAGGGCTAGTAGGGTCAGGTCGAGTGCAGGAGTATCCGACGCTTTATGCCAAAATGTCGCAGATTATGCGACTGGCAGGCGATCAGTCACAGGCAAAAACCTGGAAAGATATGCAACCCGGAAGGGCTCGCAAACAGCCGCCTGCAAACGGCTAGTAATTCCACTGCACTAAAACGGATTCTCCATGTGATCGTTTGGCTTTGGCTGCGACTCAACCCGGTAACTGCTGCATTCTTGTTCACAACTTCGGTTTAATGGGTCGCTGCGAAACAGACGTGCAATCAGCCCTGTCGGAGTAATCACTCCGTAGTAAACAACCCCCAGGATCAAAGGCGTTGTGACCTTACTCAACAGCAGACCAAATTTCATCCAGGTGCGATAAAAAGGCCGCAGCGTCATTGGCAGCAACGCACCCCAAAGACCCAGGCCGAGCAAAAACAGCCAGGGCCAGACTGGAAAACGTAGCGCCAGAAGCCATGGAAAAAACAATCCAAACAGGATGACCAAAATGGTTCCGAAGGTCAGCGCGAAATTCCGATAGCCTCTGCGGTCCAGCTCTTCAATCGGTGAGTTATTCATAAGCACTAGTCCAACTCAAACTGATTTTGCCAGTCGTCATCATTAGCCCAATCAGGTTGATCTCCCTTCGCGAGGACAAAGTTTCCTAACGCCAGATAATCCATTTCTGTGCGCATAAAGCATCGATAGGCATCCTCGGGTGTGCACACGATGGGTTCACCGCGGACGTTAAAAGACGTATTAACCAACACTGGACAATTCGTGAGTTTTTCAAATTCACGCAGTAATGCCCAATAACCAGGATTGGTTTCCTGATGCACCGTTTGTACCCGAGCAGAGTAATCGACATGAGTGACCGCAGGTATTTCAGACCTCGCGACATGCAACTTTTCAATGCCAAACATTTGCTCCTGATCTCCTGACATTGCAATACGTTTATTTTTTTGCAGCCCTGCAACCAGCAACATATAGGGACTGGGGCGATCCAATTCAAAGTAGTCCGACGCTTTTTCTGCCATTACGGATGGCGCAAAGGGCCGGAAAGACTCCCTGTACTTTATTTTCTGATTCATAACAGACTGCATGGTCTTACTGCGGGGGTCACCAAGAATTGAGCGACCTCCCAGGGCACGGGGCCCGAACTCCATTCGCCCCTGAAACCAACCCACTACTTTATCCTGGGTGAGCATCTGCGCGACCCGGCTATACAACCCTTCATCACTGAGCTGCCTGTATTGCGCGCCCACAGAATCCAGATAGGACCGAATATCGGTGTCAGAAAACGCCGGGCCCAGGTAGCCGCCACGCATGCTGTCGCCAGACTGGGACGTCCTGGGATTTTTCAGATAGTTGTGCCATGCAGAATAAGCCACCCCCAGGGCACCCCCCGCATCGCCAGAGGCCGGCTGCACCCATATATCTTTAAACGGTCCCTCCCGCAGCAAGCGCCCGTTGGCCACACTATTGAGGGCTACACCTCCAGCCAGGCAAAGATAATCGACATCCATCTCACGATGCACCGTACTTGCCAGTTTCAGCACGACTGCCTCGGTCACTGCCTGAATTGAGGCGGCCATATTCATTTCGCGCTGCGTTAGCGGTGCCTCCGGTTGTCTGGGCGGGCCACCAAAAAGCGCATCAAAACGACTATTAGTCATGGTCAGGCCATTCGCATAATCAAAGTACTGCATGTCCATGCGAAACGTGCCGTCGTCTTTCAAGTGCAGCAGCTTCTCAAGAATCAGATCAGCATATTCTGGAACCCCGTAGGGAGCGAGACCCATGAGCTTGTACTCTCCCGAATTTACTTTGAAGCCAGTGTAGTAAGTAAACGCGGAGTAAAGCAGGCCAAGTGAGTGCGGAAAGTCAATTTGCCATACTGGTGTCAACGAGCGGCCTTCTCCAAGCCACACCGAAGTTGTAGCCCATTCGCCAACACCATCCATGCACAGCACCGCGGCCTTGTCATAGGGCGATGGATAGAAGGCAGAGGCTGCGTGGGACTCGTGATGTTCGCCGAACAACAGCTGGGGGACTTCTGTTTTCTTGCAGCCGGCAATCTGGGCCAGCTCTCGGCGCAACAGGTCTTTGAGGAAAAGTTTTTCTTTCAACCAAACTGGCATGGCGGTCAGGAATGATCGAAAACCAACAGGAGCATAAGCCAGGTATGTTTCCAACAACCTTTCGAACTTAAGCAGTGGTTTATCATAAAACGCGACGTAATCGATTGCGTCGAAACTTACATTGCCCTCCTCCAGGCAATACTGCAATGCCAGGGCAGGAAATTGAGCGTCGTGCTTTTTGCGGCTAAACCGCTCTTCCTGCGCCGCCGCAATAATTTCTCCATCACGCAATAGCACAGCGGCGCTATCGTGATAGTAGGCGGAAATAGCGAGGATATTCATGTTATGCAAGAGCTTCCTGAGGGGCTTGCAGGTGACGCAGTGCTTCGCAGAAGTATAGTCTGCCCAAAGCAGGTATCATACTCCGATCCCGACCTTGAATAGCAACTCATCGAGGCGCAATGGAATACTGAACAGCGGTTTAGCAATACTCGGAGCAAGTAGTTTGATACTCGAACTTATCAAAGACTTATGGGCCTTTCTGAAGCAGCGTAAGAAGTTGTGGTTAGCGCCGATCATACTGATCCTGTTAGTTCTTGGAATGCTGATCGTACTAACCCAGGGCTCAGCCATTGCGCCGTTTATTTATACCCTGTTTTAAACACAGTCGTTCTCGTCACCCATTAGACAGGCAAAAAAAAGCGCTTTCCTGCGTGGTGCAAAAAAGCGCTCATCATGCCGCAGTGTGCGACCGGCTATAAGCCCGTCGCAAACTGTTTAGTCAGCACCTAGTTTTTCACCAGTTTGTAGGTCCAGAAGACTCCGTCTCCCGCTTCAATACTCACGATCATAGTTCGATTGTTATCTTCGAATACGATGTTGTAAGTGATTGATGTGGGCACAGACACCGCAGGCAACTCACCATCGTTCACTGCTTTGGGCAGTCCGAGGTAAGACCCAAACCCATCCAGGGTCAGGGTGCCGGCGCCTTCATCATAGGACCAGGTGGTATCTGTCACACCATCATGGGGGAATACAGGCTCGCCACATTGCTCGGCATCAACGCCTTGCCATGGCTCCAACCAGGTGTCATCTCCCAGAATGTTGTTAAACGTTCCATCGCCGTTGAAGGCATAAGCATCATCAAAGTAGCACGCGCGGGCAGTGAGGCCGGCATCATCGATAGCCCACCAGGAACCATCTCCGGGCTCGGGACCGACTGCCAGTGAACCCGCCTCAGCGGCGACCGCCCAGGTACCCTGTATAGGCGGCGGCTCTGGTGCATCACCGACCTTCACTAACTTGTAGCTCCACCAGACGCCATCACCAGCTTCTATATTGACCAACAGTGTATTGTTGTCTTCAAAGGTGACGGTATACGTGACCGAGGTCGGGACAGGCACCGCGGGCAGTTCGCCATCATTCACTGCCTTGGGCAGACCCAGGTAGGCACCGAACCCGTCGAGCGTGAGCGTACCGTCACCCTCATCATAGGACCAGGTGGCGTCGTTCATACCGTCGTGGGGGAACTCCGGTGTCCCACACTGTTCAGCGTCAACGCCCTGCCAGGGCTCCAACCAGGTGTCGTCACCGAGCACGTTCTGGAACGTACCGTCGGTGCCGAAAACATAGTCGTCATCGAAGTAACACTCCCTGGCGACCAGACCGGCTTCATCAATTGCCCACCAGGAGCCATCGCCCGGCTCAGGACCTACTCCCAGCGCGCCCTCTTCCAGGGCCACGCGCCAGGTGCCCGCAAGTTCAGGATCTCCCTCGGGCGGTTCTACATTCTCCGTTTTGATCAGCTCGAAGGTCCACCAGACGCCATCACCCGACTCAATCGAGAGCGTAGCGCTCACGCTGTCGCCGAATACGGCGTTATAGGTCACCGAGGTTGGAATCGCCACTGCTGGCAGTTCGCCGCCATTAACGGCCTTGGGCAGACCTGCGTAAGCTCCGTAGCCATCAATTGTCAGGGTGCCTGCGCCCTCGTCGTAAGACCAGGTAGCGTCATCAGTCAAACCATCATGCGGGAATACCGGTGCACCACACTGTTCGGCGTCAACGCCCTGCCAGGGTTCCAACCACGTATCTTCACCGAGTACGTTCTGGAAAGATCCATCGGTACCAAAAATGTAGTCATCGTTGTAGTAACAAGCGCGATCGACAACACCTGCATCATCAATGGCCCACCAGGAACCATCACCTGGCTCCGGTCCAACTCTCAGGGAGCCGGCTTCAGCACGGATTCTCCAGGTGCCTTCCCACTTGGGCGGGCCGCCATCGGGTGGCAAGCCACCATCATCGCCCGGCGCACGGATGCCACAGCCGGTGGGGTGACCACATGCCAGCTCAATATTGTCCAGCTGGACATGGGCTGAGCTGGTCGGCTCGAATACGAACAGGCTAACAATTTTCTTGGTATTAATCGGGTTGAGACCTTCAGCGCGGCTGGCGATGATGTCATTCAGCTTTACGCTGATAGTGGTCCACTGATCACTGGGAAGATCTGCGACCTTCAGGTCGACGAAGCCCACAGCGGGGTAACCACTATCCATCTTGATCAGCAGAGAGCTGGCGGAATCAGTGCTCGCACTGTCGACATAAATATCAAACTTCAGCTCAGCGGCATGCAGTTCCCAAAAATTGGGATTGTTGCCCATGCCGTATAGCTCGACCGCATCTTCATCGACCGGATTGATAGAGATGTTGCCGGAATTGCTGGTTTGAACATCGATCACGGTACCGCGATCGGCATCACCGGAGCTCACCTCGGAAAATACCAGAGAGCCTTCATTATTCCAGAAAGAATTAACGGCCAGCTCACGTTCGCTGCCATCCCTGCCCGGAATAGTTCCAGCGGCATCCGTGTACAGATCGAAACTGTCCTCGAAGGGCTCTTGCGCGTCAGGGGTCGGCAGAGTGCGATCCGCGTTTGAGTTACAGCCAACTCCATCGTCCTGATCGTAGCTGCAGCTGAAGACACGCACATAATCGATCACCATGTCTGAGGGAATCGATCCTGCATCCGGTGCCCCAGGCAAGTTGCCTCCCACGGCGAGGTTGAGCAAAATATGGAAATCGACATCAAAGGGCGCGGCGCCAGCACCGTTCACATAACCCGTTTGCTGGTCGGCATAGTAATAGCTGTACCAGGTGTCCTTGGTAACGGTTTGATAGTGCTCACCGTTTACATACCAACGCAGCTCGTTGTTAGACCACTCGACTGCGTATTCGTTAAATTCACCCGATGGGTCGTCTGCGGGAATTGGGGCGCCACCTGCCGCTTGATTGAGCGGCCAGGGGAAACCGTAATGGACAGTGGCAAAGGTCCTCTCATTTTCAGTCGCAGGGTTGACCACTTCCATAATGTCCACTTCTCCCTGAGCGGCCCAAGTGGTGTAGGGAGAGTTCGTGGGCAGCATCCAGAACGCTGACCATAGGCCTTGCCCGGGGGCGGCCTGGATACGGGCTTCGATGCGTCCGTAGGTAAAATCAAACTTTTCAAACGTACGAATCCGAGCGGACGTGTATGGATACCCGCCGACGTTTTCGGTACGAGCCGAGATTGTCATCAGGCCATCGACAACGGAAATATTCTCTGCCTGATACCACTGGAGCTCGTTGTTGCCCCAACCGGGAATGCCGTAATCTGAACCGTCACCTTCCTGGATGTCCCAGTTAGACAAATCCAGGCTGCTGCCATCGAACTCGTCACTCCAGACCATGGTCCATTCGTCTTCCGGTTCGGGATAAAACGGAGGGCTCTTTGGCGACTCCGCGCCTCCCCCACCGCCGCCACAGCCGACGATCAAGGCCGTGAGTGCCGGCAGCACAAGCCCGTGCTGCAATCTCTTGAACAGTTTGTACATTTATTATCTCCGCTGTCGAACTGTTGACTATTCTCACGATAACTTATCCTATAAAACCCTCGTCGTTGTAAGTTAAAAGCGACATAAAGGGCTATAGATGGGATAAGATGGATTATCCCTCGCCACAGCCGGGAGAGACAAACTTAGCGCGCCTCGTAGACGCGCAGCACTGACTCCTTCCCCTTAAATCAAAGCGTAATTGCCCTCGGCAAAAAATGAACACAGCTGTAGCCGAAGCTTCATACAAGGTAACGTAGTAAAAAAGAAGCCGACTTACCGCACCCCAAGTCCCTTTCAGCGTTTTGTGCGGAATCTCGTCGTAAAACTTAAAGCAAAACCGTTTCATTTTGTTATTATCCGCGCCATTGCACTCAAGGATCACTCCTATGAACACACTTCTATTTCGTCTTCTGGCGGTTGCCACTGCTGTTTCGCTTCTTTCTGGCTGCTTCATACGAGTCAATACTGCCCCAGGCGGCGTCGTTGAAATTCAGTCCGGCAACTTCCCAACCTGTCAAAGCGATACTGAATGCGAAGACATTCCCGTGGTCGATTTTCTTTTTGACGAAACCTTTGTTGCTGTCGCGGACGAGGGCTACGACTTTGTGCGCTGGAAACAGGCTTCACTCCATTTCTACGGATGCTCTACCAACCCGGCGGCTCGGCTCTACACAGCCCCACTCGAAGACAGCACTCTCGCGGTTTTTTTGGAAAGAGAAGATGTAACCTTCTTGACCCCGGTATTCCGTTCCACGGGACCTGACGTGGACTATAGCTCTGGTTTCGAATGCAATGACATCACCAGCGAGGCCCTCGGGGACAACTGGGTGTCGTACGTTAATATATTTGAAGCCGACGGCTCCACCTATGTAGGGGGCTATGCGGTCGAAGGGGGAGCTCCCAACAGCGGAAATATCAGTGCATTGACGCTGAACGAAGGCGGTACTGATCAGTTCTTGCGACAACTCAACGTTTTTAGCAATTATGACAGCGAGTACAACGGCCAGTTACAGCACGAAAGAGGTCAATTTGTAGAGGTAAACGTCTATCAGGAGTACCGCTTAGGCGCTGAGGCCGCTGGCACTTATGTCTTCACCTTTGATGCAAAGCTACCTGGCGAGGGCGCCCTGACCGCCGCTTCTCAGGCTATTGCTTTTGCCAAGGTATTGGACCCGGAGAACAGCTATCAACCAACAGAACCTCCTGTCACTACAGACACCGGCACGCTGGGCACCACGTGGGAAACTCGCAGCATTGAGATTACATTGACCAGTGAAATGGCGGGCATGTTATTGCAGTTTGGATTCGCCAATACGGCTACAAACTATGATCCCACCGGGATAATTTACGACAATGTTAGCTTCAAGATTGTTTCGGAAGGCTAAATAGGCAGGATCGAAACGCCCCTACTGTTGATAACACTAGGGGCGTTCACGTTAGCGCGGCGCGCTCAACGCTTTATGCTCTGCGAATCACCCGCCTTTGCATCCGACTGCTAGCGCAACGCTGTGCTATCCCGTCACTAAAGATGCTGCTTTACATCAATCCGTTGCAGCCAGCAGCATGCTCGGTAAGAGCTCCAATTCAATGCGTTTTACGCGCCCATTCCTCGCAAACAAATCACTCGCGATCTGCTTGGGAATTTCAAGCTCCTGTAAATGCAGCGCCTCGTCATCAGCATCGATCAGAGTCAACGATGCTGCTGAATCAACTAACCGATAGACAACGGGCACCTGCCAGCACGTAAATGCGAGCCCTCTTGCAGGCACCGCTATTTCCTGCCAAGCGCCCTCAGTATCGAGATAGCGGAAGGTGGTATCTTGCGCAATAAACTCGACCTCGCGCAGCAGGGCCACATCAAACTGCACCCTCCCCTCGGAGATGCGCACCCCCAATTCTCCAAAGCGAGTCAGAATCTCTTCCTTCACCTGCCCTGTCATGCCAGGCTGCTGCGCGCCAAGGTGCGCTGGTGTGTGTGAGTAGGGATCCGCCGGGAAGGCACCATAATCAGCGGGCGCCTTGTTAAAACCTATCCCCTTGCGCACCCGATAATACAAATCTCCCAACGCCTTTACCGCCGCAGGATCTGACTGTTGGTCATAGGCGCTGAAGAAATTTTCCTGGATAGCCAGCATCAGCTTGGAAATCATATGCCAGTAGATACTGCCCAAGCCCTCAAAGGCGAACATACCCCCCGAACGACCGGTAAACGCCCGATGGTGGAACACCCTCTCGTAAAGCTCCCTGATGCTCTCACGGCTTGCTGGCACTTGTTGTGGGTAGTCGGCCTCCAGGTCATCCAGCAACTCATCAAGCGCGTTGATGTTGACCAGCGTTGGACTGAAACGCAGTGACGCTTCACCATCCGGTTCTGCAATACGATAGTCGCCGCTCGTGAGCATCGTTTCCAACAGGGCAGCAGCCTGCGCGTCTTCTCTAGAAAATAAATTCTTGTCCAGAAAACCGTCTACTTCCCTGTCGGGGTAGAGGAGAAACGAGTCTTCCCGGGCGGTATACATGGCGCTGTCGTAAAGCCGGTTCAGGACGTCAATCACCTCGACGGGATCCAGGGCACCAGAACTCAGAACGGCCACCTGCCCTTCCAACATGGGGTAGAGATGCTCGAACTGAATATCGCCCTGGCGCTGGTCTAGTAGGTTGTAGGCATGATAAAGGCCATCCTTGCGCAGGTTGTTCCTGATACTGCGGTCTACAACCTGAAGTGACCGCTGCAGCAACTCGTCCACGGTTTGCGGCGAAACCCCGCGTGCGCCTGAAAAGCCCACCTGCTCGTAGACCTTCAAGCGATAGTCGCTATAGACCTCACCCATGCGAGTCAGCATCTGCTGCCGATCCGCAGACGAAAACGCCGATCCAGCGGTGTCCTGCAGCACAGCAACAGCGCCCTGCAACCAGTCTGCCACCTCGTTCGACACCATGACATCGGACGCTTGCTGCGCAGTGATGCCCTGCATGAACAGCAGGTAGCGACGGAAATAATACAAGGTGACCATGGAGAGCCCATTACCCACCAGTGCGTTGTTGGCGTCATTCCATTCTGGCCTCTGCGTGTTCAGCCATATGCCACCGTCAATCACCAGGTTGCTAACTTTTGTGAGCAGCGTAACCAATAGCTTTTCGAGCAGCGTGACCTGGTACACCTGCCCGGATGCATCCAACACCAACTTACCGTCTGCGCCCATCGTTTCTACCCGGGACTCGATTGTGCGCGCCAGATCGGCATCAAAAACTACAGTACTTTTGGGGTCGGCCAGCAAATCCGCATAGGGCTTGATGCGGTAAGGCACATTGGCATAGCTGAACAAGGGCTTGTTGAGCAGCTCATTGAGACGATCGGGATGAAAGTTGCGCGACAATTCCAGCAGTTTCAGCAGGTAAATAATCTGGTGGTCGCCCCAGTAGCCAATGTAACTCCAGGGATCCTCCGGGTCCTCTACTTCCCAATCTATGCCCGCGCTGGTCATCCGATAGGGATTGAACCCATCCACCGTGGAGGCGTTAACAAACTTGGCGATAACATTTTCTGTGAATTCAGGATAACTGAACAACAGCGCTTCCCAATTCTGGAAAATGTCTCGCCAATTGCCCTGATAAGTGAGCAACCGTTGGCCCTGCTCATCGCGCAAGCGGATCTCAAACAGATTCCAGGGCCGACTGGGGTCGCCATGCCGCCTGCCGAAGGTAATAGGCAGGTACTCCATCGTCAGACGCATCAATTGCGGTTGGTTCAGGGCGCTCACGCACTCCAACAGCTCACCAACGTCGATGTTTTGTGGGAGCCGCTCAAGAAAGGACCGATTTTGCTGGTAAACCTGGGCATTAAAGTGCCGAACGTGCCCTTGCAGGTGCTTGGCAGACACCTGGTACTGCTCGTCGGGTATGCCTCCCCGGAAGACATTGTAGAGAACGTTAGCGTAATGGTGTGTGGTCACTATTTCTTCAGAAGTGCACTGGTAGGCATCAGCCGATGCCATAATTTTTGCCAGGCTATCAGCGCCTGTGGCTACGTCCCGCGCCACTAATTTTGCAATTGAATCCGGGTCAACTAACTCATTACGCAGCTGGGAGCACTCTGCCTGGCTAGACTCTGAGCCGATCACAAACTGCCAGTGGCTCGCACCGTCGCTGGGAAGATCAAGTTTGAAGTTTGCCAGGTAAGCGCCGCGGATACCGCGGATGGCCGGCTCCGTGCTAATCGGCTGACCTCGCTTAAACTGCTGAACTTGCGTTGCGCAAAGTAAAATACGAGGCTGTTCGCTGCCGAGGAAAAATACCGTATTGGCCCGCAGTGACTCCTTGGGCTCAGCGCGGTCGCTGATACCGGAAAAAAGGGTATAAAAGGCCAGGCCGGTGGCGGCATCGAGCTGGCTGAGCTTGTAGGCATCTACAAGATAACTGGAATCAGTCTGGGTATGACGAGGCGTGCCCGCTGGCAGAATGTTCTGTATGCCATCGAGCACCTCAACATCGGTGGATGTTGCCCCCGTATTATGCAGGGTACAGCTACGCACAAAGCCAAAGCGCTCGCTGGTCGCCCAGGTATAGCGAAAACATAGCGAAAGGTCGTTGTTGATCTCCTCGAACACCAGTTTATTGCCGAGTTGGTTTCGATACAGATTACGACGAATTGCGTAATCCGAGCCTTTTTCTGTGTTGAATGGTTCCCAAAGCTGTGTCGTCCCTTCAGTAACCACTCTCAACAGCGTTTTACAGCCGGTTTTTGCAGTGCTGTCGTAGATATTATCAACCGTGATATATGGAAATAACGCTGTTTCTGGCGAGATACGGCCCGCTGTCAAACCTCCATTTGAGGCGACAAACATCCAGTGATCGCTATCAGACGCAAGGCTGATCAGAAACGGAGCCATATGGTCTACGTCATAGATCGCGTAATAACGCTCTCCATCGAGAGTGGTAAATTCGCCATTAGGGACAGCGTTATCGTTGTGTTGACCTGGTGTCATATTTTTATTCTCTTGGCCTGCGCGGGCCTGAAAGGCCACCACTTTTACCCGTATTCAGCGACGGTGATAGAGTACAACAGTTGCTCTGGTGAACAATGAATGTGCGATAAGGCGGTTCACCACTACGACCAGACGGCGCTGGTGACTGTGTCGGCAGGTGCGACACTAAAACGAGCACTACACCAAAGCATGCAACCAGGCGCAGAAACACCATTATTGAAGCGATGATCTTGACGAATCGAACCCTGCTGTTCCTTATGTGGGGCCAATTACACCCTGCTTAATTCCTGTTGAACGCATCAATAGTCCGCCCTATCGAAAAACAACGGCCTATCGATGTCGATCATGTATGTTTAAGCCAAGGTAGTTTCGGCAGGGATTGTAGTGCTGCCGCGAGTTATTAATTTTGATTCATCTGTCTACTTCCTCTTTTTGGAGCTCATAATAATGGAAAGATTCTCTCGCAATGCACTGACAAGGGCCGTCATAGGCGCTGTTGCCGTGTCAACACTAACCCTCGCAGCGGTGCCAGCAACCGCACAGACCATAGATACGGGCTACTTTGTAACGTTTCTACTGAGCGGCGGAGCCCAAGGTGACTATCAATTCGACGCTGGGTTTGATGACGTGACAAAGCTTAAATACACGCCCTCCAGCGGCGGAATTACGCTTCAGCCAAACTTTAGCCTCTACGAAGAAAACCCGGGTGATGCTTATTGGCGAGACAATGGCGGAGCAGGCCCTGGCGGAAACAAGTGGATGGATATGCTGGGGTTTGAGCAGTCAAATTTAACGTACCCGTTTGCGGACACCGAAACAACACTCTTGGGCTGTGCCTCTAATAACACCTTGGCTTCACCTTACGAATCTACTGCATTTATCAAGGTTTTCGACCCGGGATTTGGCCTTCTCGACGAACAATATCAAACCGTTGGCTCAGGCAGCATTAGTTTATCGGCCGACCTGTCAGGATATGGCGGTGACGTAATAGTGCAGAAAGGGTTTTCAACCAAAGGGCCAAATGCCAATCCAGCCGATGAGGCTGCGCTAGGATCGGTAGATATTGCCCTAGGAGCGACTTGCCCCTCTGGGGGCGGTGGTTCCGGTGCGTCTGATCCTACAGCAGTACCTGTTCTTCCAATTTGGGGGATGGTTTTGTTGACTGGCATTATGGGGCTCTTTGGTGCTCGTGCTGCCGGACGCAAGCGTAAGTAAATAGCCGACCAAGTGTTTGAACAAAGGGCGCCATAGGCGCCCTTTTTTTATTTCCCTACAACATTTGCGCGCTAAACATGCCCCCACCCTGTCACCATGAGCTTCACGCAGCGCCTGGGACAAGAGGAATTGATTCAAAGGGTCGAGAGAAGATGCACTGCCCATATGATCACCAGACCACTTCATCTTAATACCAGTCCACTTGGGCGTTTTTTAATGGTTCCGGCAATGCCATTGGCAGACCATAGGGTATTCGGGCAAGTGAACTCTATCCAGCATGAGCTGGCTACAATAATATTCGCCAAGCTCAGTCCCAGACAAGTCAGTGGAGACACCCCTTTATGCCGCAGAGTTCCATCACGGCAAAACGCTCATATCCGCTAAGCAGCAGCGAAGCCAAAGCCTGCTCACTGCTAGAGCAAATGACCCTCGAAGAAAAGATCGGCCAAATGAGCCAGGTCAATGGCGGTGGCTGGAATCTCCATGATGCCATTCGCAATGGCCACATTGGTTCTGTGCTCAATGAAGTCGATGTTGAGAAGGTTAATGAGCTACAGCGAATTGCCATGCAAGAGAGCCGGTTGGGCATACCGCTATTGATAGGTCGCGATGTTATCCATGGTTTCAAAACCATATTTCCGATTCCCCTGGGCCAGGCCGCCAGCTGGGATCCGAAAGTCGTTGAGCAAGGCGCTGCCATTGCCGCAACCGAGGCAGCTTCCACCGGAGTTAACTGGACCTTTGCCCCGATGATCGATATCACGCGCGATCCACGCTGGGGCAGAATCGCCGAGAGTTTGGGTGAAGACCCGTACCTGTGCGGCGTGCTCGGAGCGGCAATGGTGAGAGGATTTCAGGGCAACCAGCTCTCCGACTCAAACTCAATCGCCGCCTGCGCCAAGCACTTTGTCGGTTATGGTGCGGTGGAAGGCGGACTTGACTACAACACCGCCAATATCCCTGAAAATGAATTACGTAACGTCTACCTGCCCCCGTTCAAGCAGGCGCTGAATGCCGGTGTCGCTACCTTTATGGCCTCGTTTAGCGACCTGAACGGCGTACCCGCCGCCGGCAATGAGTTTTTAATGCGCCAGATACTGCGCGAAGAATGGAGCTTTAATGGTTTTGTCGTCAGTGACTGGGACGCTATTCGCGAACTGACTGTGCATGGCTTTACTGCCAATGACCGGGACGCTGTGCTCGAAGCAACCAATGCCGGCATTAACATGGAAATGGCTAGTTCTCTCTATAAAGACCATATCCCATCGCTGATAGCGGAAGGCAAAGTCGAGGAAGCGGAACTGGATTCATTGGTTTTCGGCATTCTCAAACTAAAATTTGAGTTGGGTCTTTTTGACAATCCATATACCGACCCGGGGCAATTCCCCCAACCGGTTAACCCGGATCACCTGCAGGCAGCCAGAGACGCCGCCGAACGCAGCTGTGTCCTGCTGAAAAACGATCACCAAATGCTCCCATTGTCACGAGATGCTTTGGGCTCTGTCGCAGTCATCGGCCCATTAGCCGACGACGGTTACGAACAACTTGGCACCTGGGTATTCGATGGTGAGGCGCATCATAGTCAAACCTGCCTGCAGGCAGTCCACGACCTGGCTGGTGATGCATTTGAGGTACGCTGGGCGAGCGGCATGTCGTCATCGCGTAGCCGCGACCATGACGGCCATCATGAAGCGGTCAAGATCGCTGCAGAGTCAGACGTGGCGATCATGTTCATGGGTGAAGAGTCCATTTTATCCGGTGAAGCGCACTGCCGAGCAGAAATCGACTTACCGGGCAGCCAGGAGGCCTTGATTAATGAGGTCGCTGCAACCGGCACTTCAATCGTGCTGGTAGTGATGGCGGGGCGCCCTCTCACCCTAGGCTCAGTTCTGGATAAGGTTTCAGCCGTACTCTATGCCTGGCATCCGGGAACCATGGGTGGACCGGCGATTATCGACTTACTTTTTGGCGTAGCTATGCCGTCGGGCAAGCTGCCTGTGTCTTTTCCACGCTTGGTCGGCCAGGTACCTATCTATTACGCCCGCAAAAATACCGGCAGGCCGCCCAGTCATGAAAATATCACTCACATAGATGAGATTGATGGACGGGCTGCACAGACCTCTCTGGGCATGTCAGCCTTCCATCTGGACGCTGGTTTCACCCCCCAGTTTCCTTTTGGGTTCGGGCTGTCTTATACGCATTTTGACTATCGAGAATTTGAACGATCGGCTGAATCGATTGCTATGGGCGAGACAATTACACTGTCTGCAACTGTACAAAACTGCGGTAGCCGTGAAGCTGAAGAAGTCGTCCAGTTGTACATTCGCGACCTGGCTGGCAACGTCACCCGACCGGTAAGAGAGCTAAAGGGGTTTCGCCGCGTGCCGCTCGCGCCCGGCGAAAGCAAGCGCGTCAGCTTTGAAATCCATACCGATGAGCTTGCCTTTCACAACCGTAAGATGGAACTGGTCACCGAGCCCGGTGGCTTTCACGCCTGGATCGGCGGGGATTCCAACGCACATTTGTGGACTGAGTTCGAGATCCGTGAATGACTATAGCCGATAAAAAAATCACCATTCGTACCGCTTTGATCGCCGCATTAGGGGGCTTTCTCATGGGTTTCGATGCGTCGGTAATAGCCGGTGTCGTCGGCTTCATTGAGCTGGAATTTTCTCTCAACAAAATCGAACTGGGTTGGTCGGTCGCTTCATTAGCATTGGCGGCTACTATCGCCATGTTGGTTGCCGGTCCCATGAGCGACCGCTATGGACGCAAGCCCATACTGCGTGCGGCGGCAGTCTTGTTTGCCATTTCCGCGTTAGCGTCGGCATTCGCCCCAAGCTTTTCGGCCCTGGTCATTGCTCGAATTATTGGCGGACTGGGCGTGGGCGCAGCGCTGATTATTGCCCCCATGTATATCGCTGAAATTGCACCCGCTGCTACTCGCGGACGCATGGTCTCGATTAATCAGTTAAATATTGTCATTGGCATTTCGGTGGCATTTTTCAGCAACTACGTGATTCTAAATCTAAGCCAGTCAGGCGCAGCGTGGACTGAGAGCGCAATGCTGGATAGCCAAACCTGGCGTTGGATGCTGGGCATCGAGCTGATTCCAGCCGTATTGTACTTTTTCAGCCTCAGGTTTGTTCCCGAAAGCCCTCGCTGGCTAGCCATGCAGGGCAACAGCAACGAAGCCATGAAAGTGCTGCGCTTATTTAATGGCGCCGAGCAAGCAAAAACCGAGTTGAAGCTAATTACCCGCAGCCTCACCGCGGGCGCAGAGGCAGCTGCTGGCGGCTTCCGCAGCTTGCTTGAGCCGTCATTGCGCAAGGTGATGGTGATAGGCCTGGTCGTCGCGATACTGCAGCAGATCACGGGGATAAACGCGGTATTTTTCTACGCACCGATGATCTTTGAACAGTCAGGTATTGGCACCGATGCGTCCTTTATGCAGGCCGTTCTGGTCGGCCTAACCAACCTGGTCTTCACTATTGTAGCTATGACGCTGATCGACAAACTGGGCCGCAAGCCACTGCTGGTGTTCGGTGTGGCAGGCATGGCAGTCAGCATGCTTGTGCTGAGCTGGGGTTTTAGCCAGGCGAGTTATTCCATAGATTCAAGTTTACTTGCGGCCCTACCAGCTACCGCGGACCTACCTGCCCTGAAGCCACTGACGGGAGTGACCTACGACACTGATCTGGCTTTTCGCGCGGCGCTCATTCAGCAGCTTGGCGAAGATGGCTTTTTAAAAATTGAATCCGAACTGTTGAGCAATGCGATCAACATCCAACCGGGGATAATACTCGCCGGCATTCTGGGATTTGTTGCCTGCTTTGCAATATCGATCGGCCCCGTCATGTGGGTGCTTTTTTCTGAGCTTTTCCCCAATCGAGTTCGAGGTGTCGCAATTTCTATCGTGGGACTGGTAAATTCTGCGGTCAGTTTCCTGGTGCAATTATTATTTCCATGGCAGCTGGCTAATCTGGGTAACGCCTCGACGTTTCTGATGTACGGGATTTTTGCCCTGCTGGGACTCGGACTGGTTTTATGGCTATTGCCAGAAACTCGCGGAAAGACGCTCGAAGACCTGGAAACCAGTCTGGTAGGCCAGTGAAGATGAACAAGTCCGTATTACAAATACCTCTCGCACTCCATCGTTTATACCTTTAGTTAATGGCACTTGAAACATGAATCAATCAATCAACATCGCTCAGATGCGGCTCCCTATGAATACTGAACTGGAACAAAAAGTTGAAGCCTTACTGGGCAGAATGACACTGGCTCAAAAAATCGGCCAAATGGTGCAGACTGAGCGTATGGCGATAGAGCCAGAACAAGTGAAGGCTTTTCATATCGGCTCCGTGCTTAGTGGCGGCGGATCTTGCCCCGGCGACAACCAGGTCAACGACTGGGTTGATATGAACGACGCCTACTGGATGGCTTCCATGGAGGAAGATGATGAACACCTAGCCATTCCTGTCCTTTATGGCGTAGATGCCGTTCACGGCCACAACAATGTCAGTGGAGCTACAATTTTTCCCCACAATATCGGCCTGGGCGCAGCCAGAGACGAAGATTTATTAAACCGTATCGCACAGGTGACAGCGAAAGAAATTCTCGCTACAGGCGTCGATTGGACATTTGCTCCTACCCTGGCTGTGGCTCGCAACAACCTGTGGGGTCGGACCTATGAGAGCTATTCAGAGGACCCTGACATTGTGGGCGCTTACTCGGGTGCGTTTGTCGATGGCTTGCAGGGCGATCTGGGAGATGACGCTGTTGTCGCCTGCGTAAAGCACTGGGTGGGCGATGGCGGCACCACCGAGGGCATCGACCAGGGTGACACCCGAATCAGCGAGTCTGAATTGGAAAGTGTGCATATCAAGCCTTACTACCCAGCGATCGACAACGGCGTACTCACCGTGATGGCTTCGTTTAACAGCTGGAACGGCGACAAATGCCATGGTCATAAATACCTGCTGAGTTACGTACTCAAGGAGCGAATGAGCTTCAACGGGTTCGTTATCTCCGATTGGGATGGCATCGACTACCTGTCAGAAAACTATTTTGAAGCCGTGGCCGCAGGCACCAACGCGGGCATTGATATGTTCATGGTCTCGGAGCACTGGCATCACTTTATTGATCACCTCACCCATCACGTAGTACAAGGCACCGTGCCCATGTCACGGATAGATGATGCTGTGCGACGTATTTTGCGGGTGAAATTTGCCTTTGGCCTGTTCGAGAAATCAAGGCCCAAAGCTCGTCCCTGGTCTAACGACCAGAGTTTCGGCAGTGAAGCTCATCGACAAATCGCCCGCGAAGCCGTGCGCAAATCTCTCGTATTGTTAAAAAATGAGCAACAGCTACTGCCTCTGGCGAAAAATCAGCGCATTCTGGTGGCTGGCAAAAACGCTGACAACATCGGTCATCAATGCGGCGGATTCACCATAGCCTGGCAAGGTACCTCTGGGAACGAGTTCGTCGTTGGCGGCACCTCTATCTGGCAAGGCATTCGTGATGTTGCCGCCGGGTCTGTTCTGAGTACAAATGGCACTGGCGAAGACGCAGATCCTGCGCTTCACGATGTTGCGGTCGTCGTTATTGGCGAAAAGCCTTACGCCGAAGGCATGGGCGACATACGGACCGGCGATGATGTGATTGTCCAGGCGGGCTCACAGATCAAGGGGCTGCTGAAAGTCCTTGAGCCCTATGGCGACACGCTCGTTCTTGCCGACTTACATCCTGAAGACCTGCAGACTATCACCAACATTACCTCGCGGGGCGTTCCGGTAGTTACTGTCATGCTTTCTGGACGACCGCTGGTGACCAACCAGGAGCTGTCAGCATCCACCGCATTCGTTGCTGCCTGGCTGCCAGGTTCGGAGGGTCAAGGCGTCGCAGATGTGTTGTTTGGCGACCATGACTTCTCCGGTAAGCTATCGTTTTCCTGGCCGCGCAGCGACAACAGGACATCGAATATTGGCGACGATGATTATCGTCCGTTATTCGCCTATGGCTACGGCCTTAGCGGTAACCAGGTCAACTAAGCAGAACCGACTTACATGCTGTCTTCAAAATATATTGTTGCGGATATCGGCGGTACCAACGCCCGCTTTGCCTCGGTGAATTCTGCTACCTGCCATTTGGCTAACGTGCAGGTTTTCCCTTGTGCAGAGTTTCCATTTCTACTGCAGGCAATTGAGGCATACATCGATAGCCAGGACACTAGCGTGCTCGAGGCAGTTTGCCTGGCCGTGGCTGGCCCTGTGGATACGGACCCCATCGACCTCCCCAACAATCATTGGTCCTTCCGGCGGGAAGAGCTTGAGAGGTCGCTGGGTATTCCGGTTAAAGTCATCAACGACTTCAGCGCCCAGGTCCTGAGCATTGCCAACCTGGAGAGTACTGAGTTACGTCGCCTGGGATCGGCACGCCCAAAAGGTCAGGGAGTGACGGCGGTTATCGGCCCCGGCACCGGACTGGGCGTATCGGCGTTAATGCCCTCGGGAGATATTTTGCCCTCGGAGGCGGGTCATGTCGGATTCGCCCCCGCCGATTCACACCAGTCTGATCTGCTGGAAGTATTGCGCAAGCGCTACCGTAGAATATCTGCCGAGCGCATCCTGTCTGGACCGGGTCTTGCTAACCTATATTGGGCTAACTGCCATTTACAAGGGCAGTGTCGGGAGTTACCGGCCGCTGAAGTCACCGCTGGGGCACAGGCTAATGACCCAATCTGCCGCAAGACCATCGATGACTTCCTGGCGATTCTCGCAGCGTTTGCTGGTGACGTCGCCCTGATGACCGGTGCTAGCCGGGGAGTTTATATATCGGGCGGTATCGTTCCCAGAATGCTGGAATTCCTCGATGAAGATTGTTTTCTGGAGCACTTTCGGGCGAAGGGTCGCTTCCACGATTTCAATGCCGCCATACCGCTGGCAATCGTGCTGGCTGAGCAACCGGGTCTGCAGGGTTGCGCAAGAGCGCTAACACTCGAGGTGGGCGCTCCGGGCTCCTGAGCGAATTTTTGCCGACCCTACTGATCGCAGCAGTAGTCCCACTGAACGACTTCGACTTGCAGAACAGCTCTGTGCTGCACACACTACCCGGTCCTATAATAATGGTTGCCCGCCGGTTCACCTAAACCTGTCCCGGGCTGAGCATCTTCCCAAGGACTGATATGGCCACGGATCTGCACTACCAGACACCTGAACAAGACAGGGTGCCCCTGACCGAAAAGATCATTTACGGCATTGGTGCATTCGTCAACAATCTTCTGGCGGCGGCCATTGGCGGCATGAGCATCGTCCTCAACCTTGGGCTGGGCATGAACCCGGCGCTGGTGGGATTACTGGGTGCTTTGCCCCGATTGATCGACGCCTTCACTGATCCTCTGATGGGCTACATTTCCGACCAGACCCGATCTCGCTGGGGTAGGCGCAGACCTTATATTTTTGTGGGCGCGATTTTAGCAAGCATCTCGTTCGCGCTCTTGTGGCAGCTACCCGAGGGAAAATCGGAGGACTACTATTTCTGGTTCTTCCTCATCGGCTCGCTAATTTTCTATCTCTTTTACACCATGTTCGCTACCCCTTGGGTGGCACTGGGTTACGAACTCACCCCCGACTACCACGAGCGAACCCGGGTCATGGCAGTGCAAAACTTCATGGGCCAGCTGGCGTACCTGGTATCGCCCTGGTTCCTCTGGATCATGCAGCATGAGGGTATGTTCGACGATCTTGCCAGCGGCGCCGCCGGGCTTGCCGTTGCAGTCGCAATCGCCGTCATGATTCTCGGGGTGTTGCCGGCCATTTTCTTACGCGAGCGGTATCAGGACCTCGCTGGCGAGGAACTCAATGATGTGGCGACAGGCTTGTCGTCAATGGCCAGCCAGATTAAACAAAGAACCGGCGCTTTTTTACAGGGATTCGCAATGACCCTGAAATTTTCGCCCTTCCTCAAACTGTGCGCCGCCACGTTCCTGGTATTTAACGGCTTCATGATGGTGGCGTCATTTCAGTCTTACATCATCATTTATTACATCTTTGGTGGAGATCAGGAACTAGGCGCGGAATATGCGGGTTGGTCTGGTACCGTCTCTGCATTTGGGACTTTCTTTGTCATATTTTTCATCAGCTGGCTTTCAACGCTGATAGGCAAACGCCGCGCATTTTTTGTGGCAGTAGGCGTTTCAATGTTTGGTTATGCGCTGAAATGGATCTGCTACGATCCGCGCTATCCATTGCTGCTGCTACTTCCAGCGCCTTTTATCGCCTTCGGCCTCGGGGGATTATTTACCTTGATGGGTTCAATGATCGCTGACGTCTGCGACATGGACGAGCTACAAAGCCACGAGAGAAGAGAAGGCATGTTTGGCTCTATTTACTGGTGGGTAGTTAAACTTGGCATGGCCGCCGCGTTGGCTATTGGCGGTGTATTGCTCAACGCCACCGGCTTTGACGTTGCCCTCGGTGGTGAGCAGTCCAGCCAGACTTTAATCTACATGCGTTTGTTTGACGTTCTTGTTCCAGTGGTTTCTTCTGCAGTGGCCATCTGGTTGATTGCTTCCTATCCCATCACTGAAAAAGTAGCAGCCAACGTTCGCGATGAACTTGAACGAAGGCGTGGTACGGTTTCCTGAGCAGTAAATGACTCTCTCGCAATTATCACCAGCGATCGGTCTGCAACTTTATACGCTAAGGGAACTGATGCAGCAGGACCTGCCGGGAACCCTGGCAGCTGTCGCGGCAATGGGCTACAAAACCGTTGAGTTTGCGGGCTACTTTAAGCACCCGCCTGCGCACATATCGAAGCTGTTGGATCAACAAGGATTAAGCGCACCGTCGGCGCATGTGGCGCCACATCGCTTGTTACATCGCCCGGAACTGGCGCTGGACGAAGCAGCTGAGGCGGGACATAAATACCTTGTTCTGGCATGGTGGGAAGAAACCCTTCGCACCGAGAATGGATACTACCAACTGGCCGACCTTCTCAACCATGTCGGACAGTTAGCCCAGACCCGAGGCCTCAAGCTCGCATACCACAACCATGATTTCGAGTTTTCAGCCCTCTCAAATTTTACTCCCTACGATTTCCTGCTTGCGCAGACTAACCCGGATTACGTGTGTTACGAACTGGACCTTTACTGGGCGGTTCATGCGGGCAGGAATCCAATGGACTTGTTTGTCGAGCATCCCGGTCGTTTTGCACTACTTCATGCCAAGGATATGGACTCAAGTGGTGCCGAAACCGATATAGGCAATGGACAAATCGACTTTGCCAAATTGCTGGGACATCTGCCTCTGGACGCTGTTCAATACCTGTTTGTAGAACGCGACGAACCGGAGGCGGCACTGGCGTCGGCCGCCCTGGGCCTGAGCAGATTGAATGAGATACTGAACCCTTAATCTTGGGCAAAAAAAAGGCGGGATGGTAAAAACCAACCCGCCCGTCAAAGTCCCGCCAGGGACACACAAAACAAAAACGTCGGGACCGCATGCCCAACAACCTTAGAATCTCACCGCTAAGCAGTGATAGAAAGGGTAATGCGGCATGCTGGACTGTTTACAAGTTAAGAGGGAATGCAGGGTTCAATAATCCTTGAAAGGCTGATTATTAAGAAACTAGCCTTCTCCACCACGGCCACCGCTTTTTCAGGCCCTGTTGATCTATTATCGCCGGCAAAACTGCAGATCGCAGGTCAGTAATTGTGTGATCGAGAGACTTTCGCTGCGCTCCCTGATGCGCAACCTGCCCATCAATATCACTGGCAGTGGGTGAGGAACGAGGAACAGTGATAGTGCGAGAAAAACCAGCACTAGGTCCGCAAAGAAGTTTTCTTAGACGACAGCCTTGGGCGCAACTCGTGAGCCCAGTTCGTTGTCGATCATCAGCAATCCGTAGCCATCTTCCTTCACCAGCTTCAGCTTGGAAATGATCTCTCCCACGGTAGATTCCTCCTCCACCTGCTCATTCACAAACCACTGCAATAAATTATAAGTGGCATGATCTTTTTCTTTCAGCGCCTGATCGCTGAGGTTATTGAGCTTGGCGGTCATGGCCTGCTCGTGAGCTAACGATGCTTTAAAAACATCGAGAATTTTGCCGAACTCGCTGGGTGGCTGGGGGATCTCCTTAAGCACTACGTGTGCACCCTGCTCTATCAGGTAGTTATAAATTTTAGTGGCATGCATTTGCTCTTCTTCATACTGCTGCTTGAGCCAGTTGGCCGCGCCATTAAAATCAATATGTGCGCAGTAAGCAGACATCGCGAGGTAGAGATAGGCAGAGTAGAATTCATCATTAAGCTGCTTATACAGCGCTTTCTGCATTTGTTCAGAGATCATGAGCAAACCTTGTTGAATTAGTTCGCCCATTCTATTGAAGGGCGGCAGCGGATGCCACCGCCCGTAGGCCTTACATCTGCGGAATTTCTTCGAAAACAATAGGCAGCTCAGCCCGCCGATAGCGCTCAGATCGCGCCTGCAGGGTGTCCGCCGCATCATCCAGGTTCATCATGATCACGAAACGCTCTTCACGCACCCCGTCCAGGGTGAAGCGTGCCAGCTCATCAAGATCCTGAAATTGCATCTCGACGCCAGCGGCTTTCATAGCGTCCTTGAACGCTTCGATATCCGGTGGTGGTGCTCCAGGCTTCTCACGCTTCAGCTCGTCCGGACGGTTACGCTCTGGATTCCAAAGTCCGGTGACCAGCATGCCGCCTGAAGGGTAAAACAGCGACGCTTTCAATTTCGTGCCTTCACTTTCCAGCTGTGAGGCCAGGCATTCGGTCATGGCACAAACGGCGGCTTTACTGGAGGCATACACTGATTGATAGGGAAGACTGGAAATACCGCCGTCGCCAGAGGTGGTGTTAATCACATAACCCTCCTCACCACCGGCAATCATTCTCGGTACGAAGGACTGGATACCATGAGCAATACCCATCACGTTAACACTATAAATCCAGGCCCAGTCATTAGGCGTGGTTTCCCAGATATTGGAAGAAGGTGCCGCTACACCGGCATTATTGAACAACAGATGGCAGGCGCCGTGCTGGTCGTAAACATAGTCCGCCAGGGCGTCCAGGGACTCTGGCTTGCGCACATCAACCTTGAAGGCACTAACGTGACGTCCTTCGCCACTGCACTCCTCGACAGCTGCCTGCAGTGCACCGTCTTCCACATCGGCAATCACCACCTTGGCACCTTCATCCAGCAATGACTTGACCAGTGCCTTGCCAATGCCGCCGGCACCGCCAGTGACCACTGCTACTTTATTGGAAAAATCTTGCATGTCGTTACTCCCGGAACAATGTAAGGCGCTATAGTCCCACAATGAAAGGAGTGGAACAGTGTCCAATGCGATCCCCGGGAGTGACTAATTCAATCACTCCGAAGGGCCGCAAGGGAATAAGGAAGAACTAGTTTCGGGGGAAATTGACTTTCAGTGAAAGCTGGGCGCGCACATCGTAGCCATCGTCACCACTAACGTCCACACGCTCACCCCATAACAGCTCGCCGCCGATCATGACGCCTTCGGTGGGGTAGTGCAGCAAGTTGATCTGTGCGATCTGACCTTCTTCAAATTCGCCTCCAGCCTGGCCTTTAGTTGTATCCAGATTGATACTGCTCCAGCCAACCGAAGACGACCATTGATCGTTCCAGTAATGGTCATAGTAGGCGACGATACCCAGAATCGGCACCGCTTCAGCAGAGTTACCGACTAACTGGTTTTTGGCGGGTGCAAGGTCTACCCCACCATCGTTCATGTAGTTACCGATGCCTTCACCGTAGACCAGTTGCAGCTTGAGTTTGTCCTGGCCAAAGGTGTTGATCACCGTGCTGGCGTTAATCCCCCAACCAAATTCAGAGTCTTTTTTACCAGTGTCCAGTCGCTCATAACCCAGCTCACGCGCTATACCTGCCAACTGCCAATGACCCCAGTCGTTGTCGCTGCGGTACCGCAGGGTCAAGTCCGGAATATCATTATGCTTGCGGATAACATCCTCCAGAGCAGAATCACAGCTTTCGTCTAACACCGCACTGGTACATGCATCCCTGAACTTGCCCACCGTTAATGCCGTATCAGGGTTTTCCAGGGCGATAGAGAATTCACTGCTGTCCATCGGGAACGTATAGCGCATCTGCTGATTACGATAAAACACCATCCCAGTGGGTCCCCAGTAATCAATGGTATTGGGAAACACATCCGCGTCCATAAAGTTAGACCAGGTTTGCCCCATACCGAAATTATTCAGCGTCGCCCAGGCGTGCCGCAGGCGCGGTGTAGTCTGGCCGGCATCGCCACCCACTCCAAACAGTTCGCCTTCCAGTAATGCAGTTACCTTACCCACCGGAGTGTCGTAGTCTGCCTTGATACCCAGGCGCGATTGACGCACGCTGAAAACGAACTCGCCGTCCTGACCATACTGACCGTCCTGAGTAGGGATAGTCGACACCCGCAAGGTATCGTTCCAGTCCGGGTCAACGCGTTTGAAGTCATAAACGGCATCGGCCATCACGAAACCATAAACATCGAAGCCAAAGCCGCCACCTGAGGTGTCACTCGCTATCTCGGCTGAATACTCCAACTCCTTGGGCTGGGCATGGTGCTGGGCTTTCACCACTTGTTCGGTCTGCACCGTCTTAAGCTGTTGCAGTTCTTGCTGCATCGTTTCCAGTACCTGCTGTTGCTGCTCCAGCATAATCCGCTGCTGCTCAAGCTGCTGCTCCAACATGCGAATGGTGTCACCGTCGGTCGCCGCATTCACGGACAAAGTACCTATGGCCAGGGAAACAGCCAGAGGAAGTATCTGCAAGTGCCGGTTCATGTTATTGAATTCCTTTGAATTTGACGTGATTTCAATGTAGTTGGCTGCGTTGAATCTGGCAACCCATCCAGCCTGAAATTTAATAGATATCCGAGCTGTTAAGCCACCCCGGTTGCGTCACCGGGGCTCTTTGCGCCAATAGCGCTGCGCTTAATCGAGCAACTCAGGCTGCTCGGCAACAATCACGTCGAACAGCGGCTGGAAGCTGAACCAGCCAGCCAGGGGAGACCCGACCGTTTCGCGGGTTTGCAATGCAACGTCGTGGTCGATTGGCTTTGGTGTGCCGGCAGCCTCGGCCATTAGCTGCGCCTGACAGGTGCGCTCCATAGTGATGTACCACCAGGCAGCGGCATCGATGGTTTCGCCCACTGTCAGCAACCCGTGGTTCTGCAGGATGGCGCCTTTGCTATCGCCCATCGCGGCGGCAATACGCTCACCCTCTGTGTTATCCAGAACCACGCCGGAAAAATCATCAAACAGCACATGGTCATCATAGAATGCACAGGAGTCCTGAGTGAGGGGAGCCAGTTTTTTGCCCAGAGAAGAAAAAGCCTTGCCGTAAACTGAGTGGGAATGGGCAGCAGCAGTGATCGCAGGATTACTCATATGAATCCGGGAATGAATAGTGAAAGCTGCGCCATTGAGCAGACCATCGCCTTCTACCACTTCACCAGTGTGGCTCACCAGCAGCAGGTCGGACACTCTCATCTGCTTGAATGAGCGTCCCATCGGATTCACCCAAAAATGATCGGTGAGCTCCGGATCTCGCACAGTGATATGACCCGCCACGCCCTCGTCAAAACCGAGCTTACCGAACAGGCGTAGAGCTGCGGCCAGTTTAATTTTGCGGTCTTTACGGATTTCCTCAGTACCCTCGGGTGTCAACTGGACATCATCGAATGAGTCTATGTTCATCACAATGTTGTTGGTTGCTTCATTCATCACTATCACCTTTTTACTGTGCTTCTCGGTTTATAATCTTGCCATGAATCAACTCGACAACATGGCACTCTTCGCCCCCTGGCTGGAGCGTTGGGGAATACCTGACCTGGACAGCAATAGTACATGGCTGCAGGCGATTTCCCAGACAACGTTCGCGGTCGACGATTATCTGGTACATGCAGGTGACGTCGACGACACCTTGTATTTACTGCAAACTGGCCTGGTACGCCTGTTTTACACCACGTCCGATGGGCGCGAGCGCAACAAGGCGTTCTTTCGACCCGGCCAACTTACTGGCCCGGTCAGCGCCGCCATGACAGGCTCTGCAGCCCCATTCTCAATACAGGCCCTTGAGCCAGTGAAGGCCCTGAGCTTCCCCTACGAAGCGATGGCCTTGGAGGCTCAAAATAAGCTGCCTATCGCCCGCGCCGCCCAACAAATGTTGGCAGAAGCCTTTATCCGCAATGAACAGCGTGAAGCCATGCTGCTAACCTGCAATGCTGAACAACGTTACCAGTGGCTGCTCGATAACGAGGCGGACCTGCCGCAGCGGGTGGCCCAGTTTCAGATCGCGTCTTACCTGGGTATCGATCCGGTGTCGCTCTCCAGACTCAAGCGTAAGAATAGTCAATAAACCCGGAACTGGCATTAACATATGTTAAGTGCCCTCACCCCAAATCAGCAGGAACAATTTAATGGCCCAGCCCCAACCCGGAATTTACCAGCACTATAAGGGAAATGAGTACCAATTAATTGATATTGCCACTCATTCTGAAACAGAAGAAGCCATGGCAGTTTATCGGCCGCTTTACGGGGATCAAGCCCTCTGGGTCCGGCCGCTGGCTATGTGGCAGGAGTCGGTAGACCGGGACGGTATCGCTATTCCCCGTTTCGAATACCTGCGTCCCGCTTCCGCAGCCCAATAGTCTGTGCGACCATAAGCGGCTCATTCTGCGAAGGCGCAATTAGATCATGCAAGCACTGTTGGAACGCCTGTTCAAACTGGAAGAACACGAGACCCGCGTCTCTACCGAGGTTTTAGCCGGCCTCACCACCTTTATCACCATGGCCTACATCATCTTCGTGAACCCCCAGATGATGGCGTCTGCCGGCATGGACCTGGGTGCCAGTTTTGCAGCTACCTGCCTTGCCGCGGCCCTGGCCTGCGTATTCATGGGGCTCTACGCCAATTGGCCGGTGGGACTGGCCCCGGGCATGGGTCTGAATGCATTTTTCACCTACACAGTGGTAGGAGAAATGGGTTATAGCTGGCAAGTGGCCCTCGGCGCTGTGTTCATTGCTGGAATCCTGTTCGTCATTATGAGCGTCACCCGGCTGCGCGCCTGGATGCTCAACAGCATTCCCAAAGACCTGCGCGTGGCAATGGGAGCGGGTGTGGGCTTATTTGTGGGCTTCATTGGCCTGAAAAGCGGCGGTTTGATTACCGACAACCCGGCTACCCTGCTCTCACTGGGCGACCTGACCCAGCCTGAACCTTTAATGGCCGCACTGGGCTTTATTCTGATCGCCGGACTCTCCGTCCGCCAGGTTCCCGGCGCAATCATGTTGGGCGTATTAGCGATTACCGTGCTGGGCGTGCTGACCGGTATGGTCGAATACCAGGGACTGGTTGCGGCGCCGCCCAGCATCGCACCAACGCTGATGCAACTGGATATTGTCGGCGCTTTCGAGGTGGGAATGGTGAGCGTGATTATCGCCATTTTATTTGTGAACCTGTTCGACACCGCGGGCACCCTGTTAGGCGTTGCAACTCGAGCAAATCTGGTCACTGAACAGGGTGAGATTCAGAATATGGATAAAGCGCTGCAGGCAGACAGTTCTTCCAGCGTGGTGGGCGCATTGTTCGGTTGTGCACCCGTCACCAGTTACGTTGAAAGCGCAGCCGGTGTAGCTGCGGGAGGCCGCACCGGCCTGACTGCCGTTACCGTGGGTATTCTATTTTTGCTGGCGATGTTCTTTTCCCCGCTGGCAGGCATGGTGCCGGCCTACGCTACCGCAGGTGCACTAATTTACGTGGCCCTGCTAATGATGTCGGGCATGCAGGGGCTGGACTATGAAGACGCCACCGAACTCATCCCCTCACTACTGACCATCATTATGATTCCACTGACGTTTTCTATTGCCAATGGCATTGCGGTGGGTTTTATCAGCTACGTGGCTATCAAAGTGATTGCCGGGCGTTTTAGCGAGGTAAGTTTTGGCGCCTGGTTCCTGGCCGTCATTTTCCTCGCCAAGTTCGCCTTTTTCTAAGCCTCAATGGCAGGCAAAAAAATCCCCGCTTCAGCGGGGATTTTTTATCAATTCAACAAAGAGCTGTCATCAGAAGTCCAGGCCCACCCTTACCATGTACTGACGGGGAGCGATTAGCTCATCGCCGGTAGCGCCGACACCAAATACGTCGGTGAAGCGGGCATTGATTCCGTCTTCATCAGTCAGATTTTTGCCAATCAGCTCTACGCGCCAATCTGCAGAGCCCGGATAGAAGCCAACGACCAAATCTATGACATCGTAGCTATCAACCACATCCGTCTTGTCGTTGTTGAAGATTCGGTGCTTGAAATCACCGCGATAGGTGTATTGGAAAGTGCTACGCATTTCACCCCAGGAACCCAGCTCAGTGTCCCAGTTCAGCGCCAGATTGGCGGTAAAGCCAGGAGTTTTAGCCAGCTCATTGCCTTTTACGTTCTGTACCTGGGCGGCGCGGGCTATTTGAATTTCCGGGCTGAATAGATCAAAACCCTGGCCAATCAATGCATTGGTGGCAGCATCAGACTGAACGTTATCCAGCGCCAGATGATCTGCGGTGATTTCAGTTTCCAGCCAGGCCATGCGCGCATCCAGCACCAGGTTGTCAGTCAGGAACGCTGCAAACTCGAGCTCAGCACCATATATTTCTGACTCAGGAATGTTACCTACGCCGCCCTGAAACACCTCCGGATCCGTTGCCTGGTATTGCAGGCCCTCGTAATCGTAGTAGAACGCTGCGGTATTGATTCTCACTCGGCCATCGGCCAGGTCGGTTTTGAGGCCTATTTCATAGGCATCAACCACTTCTTCCTCGTAAGTAGGAAGCACTACAATAGGCGCGATCTCATCCTCTAGACCAAAGGTCAAATTAGAACCACCGGGCTTGAAGCCGCGGGTGAACGAAACATAAGCCATGGTGTAATCATTAAAATCATGTTCCAACACCAGCCGACCGGTAACCTTGTCGCTTTGTACTTTCAATGATTGAGTGCCGCCGCGCCCATAAAAGTTGGTGACCTCGGAAGTCACTTCATCGTCGGTGTAACGCAAACCAAACACGGTGCGCCACTCGTCATTAAAGTTCCAGGTTCCCTGGCCATACACTGACATTGATTCACGAGTAGGCTCAGCATCGGAAATGAAACCGAAATCACCTGAAAAACTGTAAACATCTTCTACAGTAAAGGGGTCAAATTCGCCGTCAAAGCCGAAGTCCAGACGTTCCAGAATAGTGCCCTTTATTTCGGTGTCCAAATAGAACACACCCGCAACCCAGTCCAGCTTGCCGAACATAGGGTCCCCGGAAATAAGGTTAAACTCCTGGGTAAATGTCTTCAGGTCGCTGGTTTCGGCATCGTAGAAACTAGGCAGCAGGGCGAAAGGCGGCAAACTCGCCAGATCGTTGCGGTCATTATCGCGGCGAATCAACACATCATCATGCTGGTAGCTGGTCAGCGACTTGACGGTAAAAGGCTCCAGGTCCCATTCCAGCACCGCGCTGTAAAGTTCTGACGTCAGTTGATACTCAGCTGCCGAATCCTGGCGCAGCTTGCGGGGGTCACGGGTGGTATCCAGCAGTCCTTTCTGGGCAGCACCGTTGCGGTCTTCGTCAAAGTACTGAGCGGTAAGGTGAGCACGAAACGTATCCGTAGGCTCTATCAGCAAACGCAGGCGGCCGGAGATGCTATCTGCATCATCCAGTTCCTGATCCAGTACCACGTTATCAGAGAACCCATCGTGCTGGTTAGTAGCGATGCTGGCGCGCATGGCCACACTGTCACCCATGGGCACGTTGATTGCGCCGCGAGCACGCACCAGGTCGTAATTACCCAATGTCAGGTCAGCAGAGCCATACACCTCATCGAGGGTAGGCGCCTTGGTGATCACGTTAATCGCACCACCGGTAGAGTTCTGGCCGAACAGCGTGCCCTGCGGACCACGCAGGACTTCTATGCGCTCCAGGTCGAGAAAGTCGGTTTGCAAGGCAAACGGAGAAGCGACGTAAATACCATCCAGGTGATAGGACACAGACGGATTAGCAATGGCATTTTGATTGGCTTCGTTACCCACACCACGAATCGTGATGACCGTCTTGAAACCCTCATTCTTGGCGATATTCACCCCCGGAGCGATAGCGCTAAGGTCGACAAAGGTAGTGATTTGTCGGTTATCGAGATCTTCATCGGACAGGGCGGTTACTGCCTGCGACAAATCCTGCAGGCTTTCAGTGCGTTTCTCGGCGGTAACAATTACCTCTTCGAAGACCGGTCTGGCATCCTGAGCGGCAACTGAAACAGAAATAGCGGTCGTCACCGCCAGGCCAAGCGCCTGCAGTGGGAGTGTGGGTTTCAACATGTGGGATCCTCGTTAGGTGATGTGCGCTGAGGAGTCTCTGCCCCTTTTTTTGCGGTGTTCAGTGGAGGGCAAGGAATTTAGCATTGACCCAGCCAAATTAAAATAGCTAGGCGATTTATTCATCCTGATTCGGCCTCTGGCGAGGCGGGCCGCAGATTGAGAATACCGCGCAACAATGCGGTGTCACGGCTCTGCCAGGCCCACAGTAATGCGGGGGCCACGGTAGGTACAATTAATACGTTCAGCTGGTAAAACAAGGCAATAAAGGTGCCATTGGGGACGCCGCTCTGCTCCATAAACAGCGATCCGAGATTGACCATGAGATCTTTCAAACAAAGACTCAGCAAGCCCAGCAGTGCCAGGGGATACAAAACGAAAATGCCAATAATAAAGCTACCCAGATATTCATCCTTGTCAGTGGCAAAGTGCAAAGTTGCGTAAAAAGGCAGCGAATAAGACAAAATGCCGGGATTTATGAGAAACCCCAGTTGGTACTCGGATTGCTCAGGGGGCACCGGTGCACCATTGAGTTCCCCAAACTGCGTCATCAAAACAGCTTTGCCGCCCTGGAAATTGAGGCCATCTACAACGTCAGGAAACCAGGCTTTGAGAATCATATCGGCCAGGCCTACCGCAGGCATCGCGATAGATCCCATAGCCACCGTCCACAGCGCGAAAAAAGGAATAATCAACGCGAAGGCAAACAATAGAAATTGCCGCAGATTGTTATCCGGCGGCAAGGGCATTGTCGCCTCCAGATGGCTTCCGCGATAAATAACGCAGGTACACAATAAACACCACCAGTACATCCAGCATGATCAAGGAGGGCCAAAGGTATAAGTGCACCCAGGAAAAAATATCGATATCCCAGTCGCCCAGATAAAACAGGGAAATAATGCGGGCAATATTAAGTACCTGGATCGCAAGAAAGCCCAGCGCAATCGCACTGATACGCGCCTTCCAACTTGCAGGGTAAGCGACTACAGCTGCAATCAGCACGATGGTGGCTTCGACACCATTACAACCGGCCTCAATCGATACTGCGAACCCTGTATCCTTGAATTGCAGCACCTTGCCATAGGCAATGACGCCGTTGTCAAAAGGCGAGATTAATGCAGCGCTGATTTTGGCGAGCATGGTGGTAAAAGGGACCACCAGATGTTCCTGCACAGGATTAAGCATTTCCAGCGAAAATAACGCCACCAGGACAATAACGAAAGTGATAACAAAGCGTTTCAAGCGTTAAACCCTTACAGAAAAAGTCTCGTTATATTAGCAGGGAACGCCTATAAATTCATCGTGCCGGGCGGATGGAAAAAACTCTCAAGCATGTCGCGCTGCTCCATGGCATCGCGATACCCGCACTCGATCAGGTCACGGCAAAAATTGCCCTCGAACAATAAATAGCTGGCCAGGCTGGCGCCGCCACCTTTGGGGGTTGCGCCGGTGATATTCAGCACGGTGCGCATAGCGCGGGGTAAACGGTGTATATGATCAGCGACCAGTTCATCAATCTCGATAGAGGGGTTAATACTGAGAAAGTCGATCAAACGCATATCACCCGTCGATGCATGGGGGTTCTCATTTTTCACCACCCCCACCAACTCATTCACCCGCTCCAGGTGCTCCATGTCATTTTCAAGGGCGTCGATAAAAGCACTATTGAAAACATGCCCGACCATTTTAGCCAATGAGGGCGACCGCGCGTTGACGTGATCTGCTGGCGGATGCGTTGGGTTACCGCTGACTCCAACGACCATGACGCGTTGGGCCCCTAAATGCAGGGCCGGACTGATAGGAGAAACCTGGCGCAAGGCGCCATCGCCGAAATAAGTCCCATCAATAGCAGTTGCCGGCAGTATGGTAGGGATAGCAGAAGATGCCAGCAAGTGCTGCACAGCGAGACGAGTCGGCACTCCTCGGCGCCGAGACCGACGCCACGGCAGCAGAACACTGCCATCAAGGTTGCTCTGGTAAAAGGTCACCGACTCGCCATTGTCATAGCTTGAGGCGGTAACACCGATAGCATCCAACAGACCGCCCTCTAGCCGCCGTTCCAGATCTTCAAAATTGATTGCCTGCTCCAGCAGCTTTGCCAATGGCGCTGTATCCAGCAGCGACAATGGCTTATGCAAGCCGGTGCCTCGGTGAAATAAAGAGCCAATCAATCGCAGTACGCTGCCTGCGAGATCCAGATAACCGGCCCGATAGACCTGCTCAACGCGCAGGTTAGTCCAGATATGCTCGACTTTCTTGACCGCAAGGCGAAAGTTGTTGGCCGATGCCCCCAGCGCCACTGCATTGATCGCCCCCGCGGAGGTACCCGTAATAATCGAAAAAGGATTTTGTGCCCGCTTGGGCAGTATTTCTGCAGCGGCTTTGAGAACGCCGACCTGGTAGGCGGCCCGCGCACCGCCACCGGTAAGAACCAGGGCCGTGCGATCGGTGGCGGGGAGATGTTGATTAGTCATACCCCTGTTTTACTGGAAGTGATAACCGATTGCCAGACCGTAAGTGCTTGGCCCCTGGTAAACACATTGATAAGCAAGCCAAAGGGCGCGCAACAGTAGAGCTTTGTCGCGCAGCGACGTCGTTCTAAACGACACAATTCCCAAAGGAAGGGTTCGACGCAGCGTGTCGACATATTTGCTTCACGTTAGTTGCACCAGCAGACGGCAGTAGGCATGATCAGCAAAAAGTGGAGCTAAACCATGAGCATCGGCTATATCACCCACCCTGATTGTTTGTTGCATGACATGGGCTCTCGTCATCCAGAACAACCGGCTCGGTTGTCGGCAATCAATGACCACTTAAGCGCTGTCGGTCTGGATAAAGTTCTGCAGCAACACAGCGCCACGCCGGTGCAGAAGCCGCAGTTATTAGCGGCCCATGACGGCGCTTACCTTGACTCGGTTTTTCGTCAATCCCCTGAGCACGGCAGAGTCGCGCTCGATGGTGATACCGCCATGAATCCCTTTTCACTGCGGGCGGCACAGCTCGCCGCCGGCGCCGCAGTGCAAGGTGTGGACATGGTCATGGCTGGACCGATCAATCACGTATTCTGTGGCGTTCGCCCCCCGGGTCATCATGCTGAACATGACAAGGCCATGGGGTTTTGTCTGTTCAATAATATAGCGGTGGCAGCATTTCACGCATTAAACCAATACGGACTGGAGCGAGTGGCCATCGTCGATTTTGACGTACACCACGGCAACGGCACTGAGCACATCGTCAAGGGTGAGGAACGCATTCTGTTCTGCTCGAGCTTCCAACACCCTCATTATCCGCACAGCGGACACGACACTGAAGCGGCCAATATTTCCAACCTGCCGCTGCCCGCTGGTTGCGATGGCGACGCCTACCGGGCCGCTGTTAGCGAACACTGGCTGCCGCGATTAGCCGAGTTCGCGCCGCAGTTGATTCTCATATCCGCAGGTTTCGATGGACATCAGGCTGACCCATTGGCAGATTTCAATCTGGTTGAAGATGACTTTGCGTGGATCACCCGCCGCCTTTGCGAAATCGCAGACCGCAGCGCCCAGGGACGAATCGTATCTTCACTGGAAGGCGGCTACGACCTTGACGCCCTCGCGCGCTGTGTGGAAGCGCATTTGAGAACTATGCTGGAAGCCGGCTAAAACCGGGACAGCCTGGGCTTCAACAACGCCGGGCCAATGATCGTGGTCAGTAACACCACCATTATGAGTGCAGTATATGTTTTGGGCATGAAGATCCCGTGGCTAAAGGCAAAAGCTGCGAACACCAATCCGACCTCCCCCCGGGGTACCATTCCGAAACCGATACCCAGCCGGTCAAACCCTCGCCCCTTCACCATATAGCCCGCGATTGTTTTTGAACCGATTGCCACCAGCGTCAGCGCTACAATCGTGAGCAGAATTGCACTGTCGGCTAAAACCTCCAATTGCACCTGGGCACCAACACCCACAAAAAAGATACTGATCAGAATATCGCTGATTGGGCGGATCAGTTCTTCCAGAGTATGCTTTTGCAAAGTAGCGCCTACCCGAAAATAGACATCGTCCAGCAGCAATCCCGCGACAAATGCGCCAATCAGGGGAGCCAGCCCGGCAAGGGCGGCCAGTTCGGCAAAACCCAACGCCAGGCAGAACGCAAACCCGGTCCAGATACTGGCATGCTTGGTAATCGCTACCATGTGCACCATCTGCGGCATCAGTCGCTGACCAATAAACAAGGCACCACCAAAGAACAGCAGCGCCTTGGCCACAATGATGACCAGCGCAGACCATTGAAATTCGCCACTGGCAGCCACGCTGGCGAGCACAGCCAGCAACAGAATACCGAGTACGTCGTCGATCACAGCGGCGCCCAGGATAACCTCGCCTGAAGGCGACTTGAGTTTGCCCTGGGCCTCCAGCAGCTTTGCCGTAATTCCCACTGATGTGGCAGCAAGCATGGCGCCAACAAACCAACCCTGTATTCCGCCGCTAATGCCCAATGCAGTCGCTGTCCCCAGGCCCAACAATACCGGCAAAGCAACTCCGGCAAAGGCCACCGTGGCGGCGTTACGGCCCACCTTAAGCAACTCCTTCATATCTGAATCTACGCCAACCAGGAACAGTAGTAGCACCAGGGCCAACTCGGAGGAGTAAGTCATGAACTCGCTGTCTCGCAACAACGCGGTGAAGTTAAAGTCGATGCCCAGCAGGGCGAGATTGCCCAATAATATCCCGGCGGAAATTTCCCCCACCAGTTCCGGCAAACCAAGGCGCTCAAACAGAAAGCCACAGGCATCCGCCAGGGTAATCATCAGAATCAAGGCCAGGGAAGTGCGGGTGAATACCTCGCTGGCACCACTAGCCCAGGCCAGGGAGGGCAGCAGTGCGGCGGCAACCAACAGCAGAAGGGTGCGTTTACCCCGGGTCACGAAGATCCTTCTCTCATGATTGCAGTCAATATCCCTGAACAAGTTAGGGACATGCTACCACGGCACTTCGCTTATGGCCGATTTGTCACTTGCAGCAAAAGTGCACATATGTATACTTTTGCCACTCATCATCCATGTCGGAGAACACCATGGCCGAGGCCGCCGAATCACTGCCCCCAGTGGCAGAGATATACAACCCGAATTCACCGGAGTACATGACAGATCCGATCACTCAATGCCTGGCATTGGCTGAGCGAGGCCCCCTGGTTTGGTACGAACCCTGGCAGGCCTGGATCATGACCCAGATGGAAGACATCATGGGGTGCTGGAAGACAGAACCCCTGTCCTCCGATTTCTACGACTGGGAGTTTGCCCCCCAGCGCCCTCCGGAAGACGAGTGGAGTAATTTTGAACGAGCCATGATTGGCCACAGCCTACTGGCCGATCAGAGCCACCACCGGGTGGTGCGTCGTGTGACAGCTCCAGCGTTTTCACGCAATGTGGTAGACAACATCCAGGCCAAGATTGAACCGGAAATCAAAAAGTTGTTCGACGAACTGGGTGAACCCGAGAGCTTCGACTATATAGAAGCGATCGCCAATCATATTCCCTTCATTTCCATTACCCGCATGGTCGGTATTCCGGAAAAATACTGGCCCGAGATCAAGAAGGTGATTGTTACCTTCACCGAAACCTGGAATCCGACCATTTCCGACGAGCAACGCGAAGCCGCCCGTCAGGACAGCAACAAGGCCATCGATATCATCAAGGAAGTCATTACCGAACGTCGTCAGGCCCCGGTACAAGATGACTTCCTGTCTACGCTGCTGCGCATCGAAGAAGAGAACGAAGGTTTTGAAGAAGGTGACATCATCACCATGATTCTGGCACTGATTGGCGCAGGTGCAGACACCACCCTGGTCGCCCAGCAATGGACGGTATATTCGCTACTCAAGCACAAAGACCAGATCGATAAGGCACTGGCTACCCCGGATACTTTTTCCAACGCCTTCTCGGAAATCAGCCGCTGGGGAGTAGCCTCCAAGATGGGCTTTGCCCGCTATGCGCCAGATAACATGCAGTTCATGGGCCAGCAACTGCGCAAAGGCGTTATGGTACTGATGATGCCGCATCTGAAAGACTACAACCTCAAGTACTATGATAACCCCGAGATATTTGATGTTGAGCGCGAGTTCAACCCGGATGTCATGTTTGGTTACGGCCCCCGCTTCTGTATCGGTGCTGCACTGGCCAAGCGCCAGCTATACCTGACCGTTTCCGAATTGCACCGCCGGTTCCCCAATATTGAACTTGCAGAAGAGCCTGAGCGCGATCCCACCGATCACAATGCGATCGTCTTTAAGCGGTTGCTGCTGCGCACCCACTGCGGCTGAACCTTAGCCACTTGACCCGGTTAGCGCCGGGTTGAGCAACCACATGACCTACATCGACAAAACTGGGATAATTGCCAGCGCCCTGTCGGAGGTAATAATGATGCGCAAGCTCGCCCCCCTGTTCTGTTTACTCGCTATGACCGCCCAGGCGGTGCAACTTCAGGTGAGCGACCCTGAGGGCAACCCGATCCCCCAGGCAATGGTGACGCGCACTCCACTAGACACACCCACTCCCGATCTCAGCGACGACGGCTATGCGCCAGACGGTATCACCAACACTGCAGCGGTTACTGTCACTCGCTTCACCAATGCCCAGGGGCAGGTTGATATTGCCCGGGAGGGCAAGTACAGCTACCGCGTTCGAGCGCAGGGCTTCAAAGACAATTATTCCAATAGTGCAGTGGGCAACCTGAAACTGAGCCCGATGAATTCTCAGGAGTTGATTGCCAGCTACCCATCCAACGTCTGGCTATCCCAACTTGCATTTGGTGGGGATCACGCCCTTAAAGAAGTGTTCCAACTCAACTGCTCTTTCTGCCATCAGCAAGCTTCTCCCTTTATGCGCAACGAGCGCACCGTGGAGCAATGGGTCAGCGTTATAGAGCGCATGAATACCTACGGCGCTCGCCTTCCGGGAGATGATATTCAACCCGTGGCAGAATTATTACAGAAAGAGTACCGGGGTCTTAGAGAAAACCCCGAACAAGTCCCCGCGCCGCGCCGCTGGGAAACTCACCTGGCAGCTATCGAAATGACCGAGTGGCCTATCGGTGACGGTTTTTCACAAATGCACGACTTCCTGCTGCACCCCAATGGTTTTGTCTATGTTGGCGACAACCTGTTCGACAGACTCTACGAAATTGATCCAAAGACCGGGGAATATACGGTTTACAAAGTCCCTCACGAGGAAGACGCCCGAGTCGGTGGCATCCTGGGTAACCGCTTCACCTTGTTTCCTAAAATGCAGAACTATATGGGCGTCCATTCCTTTGCCTATTCAAAAAAAGACGGCAATATCTTTATCACCCCGTCCCTGCAGCAAGCGTTACTGGAGTTTGACGTAACCACAAAGAAATTCATTACTCACGAAATGTCCGCAGGGCTTTATCCACACACCATTCGCACCGACGAGCAAGACCGGATCTGGTTTACTCTCGCCCTCTCCTCACAAGTCGCCATGTTTGATCGAGAAAGCGCCGAGTTCACACTCTATGATCTTCCCGCCCGCGGGATACAGGAATGGCTGGTCTTGAAGGCACTGCCAGCACTGTTTCTTCTTGACCCAGAAGATCGCCCCCTGCCCTCGGCCGACAGAGATTCCACTGGCTTACCCATGCCCTACGGCATCGATGTTGCGCCCGATGGCGGAATTTGGGTTGCACGACTTTACGCCAACGACCTGGCACACATTGAGCCTGACACCGGTGAAATCACCATGATCGATTTCCCCTACAGCGGGCCCAGGCGTTTGCGCGCCGATGCCAATGGCAATATCTGGATAGTCGCGTTCCAAAATAGCCTGCTGGTGAAATACGACCCGATCAGCAAGGACTTTACGGATTACGAATTACCGGTCATCAACGAACTGCCTTATGCACTGAATGTGGACAGGGATCGAGGTACCGTCTGGGTCAACGGCAACCAATCCGACACCATTATGAGCTTCGACATTGCCACCGAAGGCTGGAAGGTTTTCCCCATGCCTCGCCAACGATTCTTTACCCGCGACATTGAAATTTCGGAACAAGACGGCGCGGTATACACCACTAACTCCCACTTCCCCACCTGGCAGTCAGAGGGAGCAACACCCACTTTGTTGCGTATCACTCCCCTGGTCGACTGATCATCGTGCGCTTATTAGCAGCAACCGCACTGGCGCTTTATTCCCTAACAGGTTGGGCGCAGGGCTGGCCTTTCTACGGCGGCAATAGCGGCGGTACCCATTATTCCGCGGCCGCTCAAATTGATCGTAACAATGTAGATCAGTTGGAGGTGGCGTGGATCCATCGCAGCGGCGACAGCAAACTACCCGACCATCTCCTGCAAAAGACCTCTGGCCAATCCACACCCATACTATTGCCGCCTGAGGCGGGGGCTTCGCTGGTTTACTGCTCAGCCCTGAACAAAGTGATGGCGCTTGACCCGGGTAGCGGAGCACAACGCTGGGCACATGACCCGAAAATCAATGTACAAACCGAGCGTCCTTTGCGCTGCAGGGGTGTAAGCTATTACGAGGAAAAACGAGTAACTCCCGGTGAACCCTGTCGCCACAGAATTTTTACCATCACCTATGACCGTCGCCTGATCGCACTGGATGCGCTAGACGGTAAACGCTGCAAAGATTTCGGCAACAAAGGCGAAGTCGGGCAGTTCGGCAATGACATGTCGACCGACTACATCAGTAATTCTTCGCCACCAGTGGCGGCCGCTGGCCTGATCATCGCAGGATCTGCGGTTATCGACTTTCACTATGCAAAAGCACCACGAGGCACCGTGCAGGCATTCGATAGCTTGACCGGAAAACTGACCTGGAGCTTCGATCCGGTAGCTGGCCTTAAGAACAGTGGCGGCGCCAATGTGTGGGCCCCCATGTCCATAGATGAAAACCTGAACTTGCTCTACTTACCCACCAGCGCGGCCTCACCGGATTACTACGGAGTCAACAGACCAGGAGATAACGGCTACGCCAATAGCGTCGTAGCGCTTGATTTACAATCAGGTGAAGTGCGCTGGCACTTTCAACATGTCAGGCATGACCTGTGGGATTACGATAGCCCGGCTCAGCCCATTCTGTTTGACTGGAAAAAGAACGGCGCAAGTATTCCCGCGCTGGCGCAACCGACCAAGCAGGGGTTTGTATTTGTACTGGACCGGCGCACGGGCGAATCGCTGTGGGAGATTACCGAGCAGCCGGTTCCGCCCTCGCAAATACCTGGCGAAATGGCAGCTACAACGCAGCCCAAGCCGATTGCACCGCCCCCCTTGCTGGACACCTTTCTCACGCCTGACCAGGCCTGGGGTTTAACCCCGTGGGACAGGGGTCAGTGCGCCAAAAAGTTAAAGGAGCTGGATAGTCTCGGGCTGTTCACGCCACTGAGTGAAAAACTCACCCTGCTGTTGCCTGGCAGCCTGGGCGGCGCCAACTGGGGCGGTGGCGCGGTGCTGGCAGACAGTGGCATCCTGATTCTCAACATCAATACAGCACCGTTCACCGGCCAGCTGATTGCAACGGCGAGCATACCTCCGCCGGAGGCCGGCGGCGATCACCCCACCTCGGGGCAGCGCTTTCAGGTACCGATGAAGGGCACGCCATACACCGTAGAGCTCGGTACCCTGGTCTCGTCGCTGGGCATTCCCTGCAGCGCACCGCCCTGGGGCAAGCTAATGGCGGTCGATCTGGTCAAAGGCAAGATCCTGTGGGAGGCGGCGCTCGGTTCGGTCCATGAGATGGGCCCATTCCCCTTACCTTTCCATATCGAATGGGGCACTCCCAACCTGGGAGGCGGCATCGCTACTGCGGGGGGCCTGTTTTTTGTTGGTGCCACTATGGACAGGCAGCTGCGCGCTTTTGACGTCAGTAATGGCGAGACTTTGTGGCGTTACACGCTTCCCGTGGATGCCGCTGCCACGCCCATGACCTACACTTACCGCGGTCGCCAGTACCTTGTGATTAATGCTGGTGGCCACTTTATGTTTAACCGCGAGCAAAGTGATTACCTGTTCGCCTTCGCCTTGCCAGAGAACTGAACCCGCTGATGAAGAACATTCTGTTTGTGATCACTGCCGTCGTTGTGGGCCTCGTCATATACACGGCCACTCTGGACGCGCCAATCAAAACTCTTGAGACGTTTGCCATTCGCCATGCCGATAAACTGCCCCTGGCCTACTTCGGTGAAAAATTATTCGACGACAGCTGCGCCAGCTGCCATGACAATTCCGCTGCTCATGCTCCGACAAGAGAAGCCTTATCAGGCTTCTCTCGGGAAAGCATTCTAATTGCTATGGGGTTTGGCAAGATGCAACCAATGGCTGCTCATTTGAGCCAGCGCGAGCAGTTCCTGATAGCAATCTATCTCAGTGGCGCAGGCGGTGATCACGGTGCCTGGATTGCGGACCACAGTTGCGACGGCACACCCAAAGACAGCAATACTCGCTTCGTGACCAACTGGGGGCTGGGCGATGATAACCGACGTTACCTGGGTCCCAAGCTGACTGGCATCAAACGCAGCAACGTAGATCAGTTGGAACTCGCCTGGGCGCTCGCCTTCCCCAAGGTCACTGACATGCGCTCGCAACCCGCGATTATTGGCAATACCCTCTATTTTGGCGACAAGACCGGCAAGCTTTATGCGATTGACCGTCAGCGCGGCTGCGTCTTACGTCACACCGAAGTATTGAGTGGCATCCGTTCTGCCATCACGGTGATCACCTCGAATGAAGGCGTCGAGTCGCTGGTGTTCGCAGATTCCCTGGCCTCTATTTTCGCTGTTGACCCGATCACTCTGGAAGTACGCTGGCAACACAGTGCCCGTTTGTTTGACACTTCCGTCATTACCGGTTCGATCAGCTATCACAATAACCGTTTATTCGTGCCTGTTTCTTCTTATGAAGTGGCCGTATCCGGCAGCCCTCATTACGCCTGCTGCCACTCGCACGGTGGCCTGATCGCGCTGGATGCAAATTCAGGCGAGCGCCTATGGGAATGGCATGCTACAGAAGACGCCAGCCTGCGCGGCCAGACCCGCGCCGGTATCGATATTTTCGGCCCCTCCGGTGCCTCAGTATGGACAACGCCAGCGATTGATTCAAAGCGCGGACGCCTATATTTTGGCACCGGCGAGAACATGACCCATCCCGCTACCGACACTTCCGACGCTATCATTGCCCTGGATATGGCCAGCGGCCAACTGGCTTGGAAGTTTCAGGCCACTGAAGGTGACGTCTGGAATGCTGGCTGTTGGGGCGACGGTCCCAATTGTCCTGAAAATCCGGGCGGAGATTTCGACTTCGGCGCTTCAGTCATCATCGCAGAGGATGCCGGCGGCAGAGAGCTGTTGCTGGCCGGCCAGAAGTCAGGTGAAGTTTACGCACTTAATCCTGAGCCATCCTCTGCACAAGGCGAATTGCTATGGCACCAGCGTGTCAGTGATGGCACGACCAATGGCGGCATTCACTGGGGCATGTCACTGAGCGGCAACACTCTGGTTGTGCCTGTGGCGGACCCGGAACGAGACAGGCAAGACTACACCCCAAGGCCTGGACTGTATGCCCTTGACCTTGCCTCAGGCGCAGTCATCTGGGAACAACCGGTGATGCGCGACTGCGAGATAAAGCCAGAAAACAGACTACTTAGCGGCCTGGAGAACACTCGCTCTACCCGCAAGATCAGTTTACAAGATCAATATGCCTGTTCTTTTTTCTACGGACTGTCAGCCGCCGCAATCACTACTGATACCCTGGCCTTCAGCGCGGGACTGAATGGTGTGTTAAGGGCCTACGATATTGATACTGGAAAAATACTGTGGCGCACTGAGTCGGCACAAGCTTTCGATAGCGGTAATGGAATTACCGGCCATGGTGGAGCCGTGGATGTCAGCGGACAGGTCATCGCTGGCGACTGGCTGTACCTGCAGTCGGGCTATTCCATGTTCGGCCAGCTACCGGGAAATGTCTTACTCGCCTATCGTTTGCCACAGGAATAACCCCTTAGGCATCTGGGTGAGCGATGCCCCCCTGGCAGCCAATGCAGGTTTTTCCACGCTGAATCATGCCTCGTTCAACAGCTGCGAACATTTTTGCAACGTTTTGATTCGTACCTACGGTCAAAAAAACCGTTCCCTAAAAGTCGCTACGTCTCCGCAACTGAAGTTTCTAAAAATACAGATGTACGGCATAGCAAAACTATTAACGCAGGATAGAAACTTGATGGCTATCACAATAAAAATAGACGAACTCACTGCTCCGGTTTATCCGCAGGAAGTGCGAGTAAAAAGGCCATAGTTTTTTTACGTTTCTTCCTCTAGCGGTTTTCGAAGAATCACCTCGGGAATTGTAGAATCGCCACCATCGCGCACCGAACGGTACTGGGGCGAAGTAATCTCAACCTTTTGGCCGTGAAATTCATCCAGAATATTGGCGTGTAGATTGGAGTAAATGCGCGGGAGTTCTTCCGGATGTTTAGTCCAGCCGTTAATTTCATAGCTGACATAGTTATCATCCAGCGACGTTTGCAGTACGAATGGGGGTGGGTTCTCAGCAATATGTTCGGTCCTTTGGGCAGCGACAATCAACAGTTTATTGACAGTCTGCCAGGGCACGTCATAACCAATGGTCACGCCGGTGTGAACCAGCAAGCCACTCTGCCCTGAGTTTTTGCTGTAATTGATGATGTTATTGGTTAGCACCATGGAATTAGGAATAGAGACAATGACGTTCTTCAACGATTGAATACGTGTCACAAAAGTAGATCGCTCCACCACCCTGCCACGGGTATCGGCGACTTCAACTTGATCACCAATCTGAAAGGCACGCGTATAAGTAAGCACAACACCTGCAATGACATTGGACACCGCTGTGGTCGATCCCAGTGACACCAGCACGCCGACAAAAATCGAAATGCCCTGAAATGCAGGTGAACTGGAGCCGGGAAGATACGGAAAGATAATGACCGCCGTCAGCGCATAAATCATCAGTTTAATCAGCCCAAAACTGGTATCGGCCCACTCGGGATAAAAATTCTTTAGATAGATTCGACGACTGCTTATGCCCTCAAAAATAAGGCCGATAAGACGAATGACATAACGGGCAACAATAATGATAAAAATAATTGTTACCAGGTTAGGCAGGTAACCAATAAAGCCCTGCCACACATAAGAAACGGCATGACCAAATGCGACGATGATCTTGGCCGCCAGACGCAGGGTCCAATGGAAACTCATGAACACACCGGTCAGGGCAATCAGGCCAAATACCAATGAGGCTCCAATACCACTCCAATTCCAGGTGCGCATCCAGAAAGCCTTCATGTCCTCTCGAGAAACGAGATCCTGGGCTTGCCAACGCAATGGCTTAAACTGCTCCTGTGGTATTGCATCCAGACGTTTTACACGTCGGCTGACAATAAACCGGGTAATAGCAAACATCAGCAATGCACCACCGATTATGCTGCCACCAATGATCAAACGCATCATCGGCGACGCCGCGTCCATTTTGTCGAACAAGCCGAGCACCATCAACGTATCTGCATTCACTGGCAGCGCCTTCACGACCTCACTGATTTGCTGCACCGCGTCCGCACCACTGATCGGCTCCACCACTTTCTGTGGCGCCGCAACTGCTAAGGCGACGTCAGCTGCGGCGGTATCATTAGGAACACTATTTACTTCGGACATGGGTTCTACTCTTGCAGTTATGAATCTTATTGATGGCATCGGAAGGCATGTACAGCCTCTAATATAGCGAGGACTGAATCAATCCTCTACACTGGAGCCATGGAAAAATTCTCCTCGATTTACGAACGCGCCTGCGAGCGCCATGGCGGTGCGAAAGCAGTGGCCAGGCTGATGCCAAAGTCCCGCAGCGCCAGGGCGCTGGCCACCACCAAAAACGATCGATGGCTCTCGGAAATGACCCACTGCATTTTCCAGGCGGGATTTGTCTGGCGCGTCGTCGATCGCAAGTGGGACGATTTTGAAGACGTATTTTTCGGCTTTCCACCTGAAAAAATATTGATGCTAAGCCCCGATCAAATTGATCGTTTCGCCCAGAACCCGCGCATCATTCGCAATAGACAGAAAGTATTAAGTATTCAGGCCAACGCCCAGTACATTGTCGACATACAACAAGAACATGGTAGCTTCGGCAGATTTGTCAGTCGTTGGCCCGAAGATGACCTCATCGGCCTGTTCCAGCATATGAAAAAGCACGGCAGCCGTCTGGGTGGCATGAGCGGACAGCGCGTGCTGCGCAATATGGGTAAGGACACATTTGTGGTGACAGGGGATGTGGTGCGGTGCTTGCGGCGGGCCAATATCGATATCAACGAAAATCCCACCAGCCAGCGTGAAATGAGGCTAATACAAGGCGCATTTAATGATTGGCACTTGGAGTCGAGTGTCTCTTATGCGGCTATGAGCAGGATCTGCGCACTCTCCGTTGACTCGCCAGGACAATGATAGAATTTCGGAAGTACTCCATTTGAAGGCCCCGAATTATTATTCACCTATAGTCACAACGTTATTGCTTATTGTGCTTCAGGCTTGTGCGTCTTCTGGGACTAAAGACGCAACCGGTGCCAAAGCAGCCAGTAATCTTGATCGCGGCAGATGCCCGAGTAGTATTGTCAGCGACCAGGGTAAGGACAGCAGCGGCCGCATTCGCTACCAAAGAGCACTCAACTCTCGGCAGCTAAGTGACATCAAGGCCAGGGAAATTTCAAATTGCACCCGACTGGTGCGAGCGGGAAACACCGAAGCACTGGCAACGCTGGTGTCCTACTATGACGCGAACAACCAGAAGTCCAACCTGGTTGAACTGCTTGAAACCTACACCGACTCAGGCACAGACTCCAAAAAGCTCGCGGACGCAGGCACATATCTTTATCGGGCTTACGCTGGAGACACCTCAGGCGTGGTGCGTGACGTCGACAAAGCATTCAAGTACCTCGGTATTGCTGTAAACAATGGCAACCAGTCACTTGAACTTGCTTACGCCGAGTCATTGACTGATCGAGGTCTGCACAACGATTCGTTACGTTATCTTCAGTCAATCGCCGGTAATAGCCGCAAGCAGCAGGAACGCTGCCAGGCCACGCTCAACCTGGGTCAACTGTATTTCGGCGGCAGCCCCGCCCACGAAAACTGGAACATTGGTTACTATTATTGGCAGGAAGGCTTGTTGCTCGCTAAAAACCCCAAATGGGGTTCTTGCGCTGAGGACAACTTCACCAGTACCCACTATTCGCGGGAGACCGGGCGAAAAAAATTCGTAGACCGACGCATTGCGCTGATGAGTTCAGCTCAGCGGCAGGTGATTGATGAGGCCAGACGGGACTCTCACAAGGGTTACGATTTTATAGCGGCTTTAAACTTCCAGAGGCCTTCCGGTGTGCCTGTTGCCAATAAAGCATCACGCACGCAGGTCAACAACTATCTTCCGGGTTGGGCCGCCTGGTCACCGACTACTGCACAGTTATGCAGTAACCTGAAGTATTCAGGCAGGGAGTTACGCTGGAATGAGGTATTCGAGGCCAACGTCCAGGCTATATGGACCGTGAACTCCCGCAACGGCAACAGCAAATCCCAGGGTTCCGCTGTGGCAGTATCACCCAGTGAGCTCATTACAAACTGCCATCTGATAGAAAACCCCAAACAAATCACAATTCGGAGAATGGGGTGGAGTCTCCCCGCACGACTTAAAGCTTCCGACCGCGAGGGCGATCGCTGCATATTGGAAGTGGGCAACAACTTACCCGCATACGTCCGCCGCGGTCGCAGTTACACTGCGGTCAAAATTGGCGAAGATGTGGCTGCTATTGGCAACCCCAAAGGCCTGGAGACCTCGCTCTCCAGGGGTATCGTCGGCCAGAAGCGCTCGCGCGGTGGGCTCAGGTTAATCCAGACGGACGCGGCAATTTCCTCAGGCTCTTCCGGGGGCGGTTTATTTGATCGTTCGGGTTACCTGATGGGCATTACCACCTTCACGATCTCTGGAGGCCAGAGCCTGAATTTTGCCATCGCAATTGATGAGTTCTGTCGCTAACCGGCAGGCACAAAAAAAGGGCGCCCTGAGGCGCCCTTAATTAACCTTTTCTGACGTTACTCCATGGTGTCCATCACCAGCTCAACGCGGCGGTTGCGGGCACGATCCTCAGCAGTATCGTTACCAGCAATCGGATAGTCCTCACCGCGGCCAATGGCCACCAGCTGCTCTGGCGGAATACCGTGTTCATTGATCAGCATGTCGCGTACCGCATTCGCGCGACGTTCAGACAACCACTGGTTGTAGTCGTTTTCGCCACTGGAGTCGGTATGTCCTTCTACAGTAGCGCGCACGCCAGGGTTCTCGCGCAAAACCCCCGCGGATCTGGCAATCTCACTGTCATAGGCAGAAGAAATAACCGAAGAGTTGAAGTCGAACTGAACATCCACTTCCAGAGAAACCATATCACCGTCTACCGCACGATAGCGGTCACTGCCGGCAGCAAGCCCGGCAAGTGCGGCCGCAGAAGCGGCAGCGGCAGCTGGGTCAGCGCTGGCGTTCAAACGAGCAAACAAAGCATCGCGGTCAACTGCAGCGGATAATGGTGCGCCCTGTGGACACAGTGCCTGGGCGTTCTCATCGTCACCATCGCGGGTGAAATCCAGATCCAGCTCAGCAATCTTTTCTGCGTTAAGACCGTCCATTTCAAGCGCTGCTAACAGCAAGCCCATATTGGCTAGCGTACGCGCCTGAGCCACACCCAAATCCGTTACTGCACTGGTATGAGCGCGTTGAGTATCGAAGTACTCATTCTGGGAGTCCAGCAGGTCGAGTAAGGAGCGTTGACCGATATCAAACTGGTCTTGGTAAGCCCTGCGAGTTTTGTCCTGGGAGATCAGGTTACGTTGCAGCACTTCGACCTGGCGCTCTAGCGCTTCCACGTCATTGAACGCAATAGTGACTTCCTGGCGAACATTTAAACACGCTTGCTTACGCTCTTCGATAGCTGCGTTGTAGAGGTTGTAGTACTCACGCTTGCGCGCACTGTCCGAACCACCACGCCACAGGTTATACGACAGCACGACTTCAACTGCCTCCTCATCAAATCGCCCCTGAAGGCCATCAGTGTCATGCTCTACCTCATTTCGATAACGCAAATCCAAGCGAGGCATCATCGGCGCGTTGGTCGCATTCAATGACTCTTGCGAAGACCGCAGGTTCTCAATGGCCGCGTTTATGACTGGGCTAAGCTGATAAGCCATCTCCAGCGCAGTTTCCCGCAACTCAGGGATCTGGCCGACCGGTACCGAGGGCATCGCAAGGTTGTCGCCGGGCAAATTGCCGACCACACGATGGAAGCGCGCCATCACATCGTGCAGATTAGTGAGTTCGGTCACCAGGTTGGATTCCGCCAGGGACACACGAGCAGAGGCCTGCTCAAGGTCTACGCCCTGGCTAACACCGCCACCGGTGCGCTCCTCAATCTTCTCATACACATTCTTGTGTACGATGTAATTGTCTTCGGCGAATTTCACCAGGTTCTGGAACTTAACTGTATCCAAATACGCTCCAGCGGCCTCCAGACCTACTTCTTCCGAAGCGCGTTTGAAGTCGTAATAACGGGACAACTTAGCGAACCCCAATGCAGCGACCTGATCTCTGGTGCCAAAACCGTCAAACAACATCTGGGTGATGCTGAAGCGGGTGGCATCGCGAGAGTAATCTCCCAGGTCGATCAGTGGCGTCTCTCGCTCTTCTCGGCCCCATTCGGAATACAAATCCACGCTAGGGAGGTAACCGCCTCTGGCACCGCGCTCAGCCTCTCGTGTCGCTTCGAAGTTATACCAGTCAGCGTTGACTCTCGGGCTAACCAAAACGCCCTGTGTTACCGCGGTTCTAAAATCTGTAACTGTATCCAGCCCCACTGGGACCTGCGTTTGGCCAAAAGCCAATGTTGCTGTCATCCCTACTACTGCCGTCAATGCTGACAGCTTTATATTTTTACTTTTCATTGTGCTGATCCCTATTAGCTTCCAGCTGAATTCGCCGTTGCAGACGCACGGCGACCCTCACTCTCCATATGTTTACTTCCCCACACTCGTCATTATAGACGAAATTATGCAATATCCCTCCCTGGTGACAGAAAACTATGAACCTAATCACACTTCCAGACGGCCATATGCCCCAAAAGGTATAAATCGACCTGCCGTTAGTCCAAAAGTAGTCTAGTATTACGGTTCGTCCACCTGTAACTGCGGGTGAGAGTAGTTTTACCAACAATATTGATATGAGAATGATTTTGGGACACGGATTTTCCCAGGCAACCCATACCTTCCAGCGCACCTGCCTGGGTCTGGTGGTATGCATTGTATTTACTACCCTGGTCTGGGGACAGCTGGACCTGGATCGCATGCGGTCGCTGGCCTCTCAGCGCTACGGACAAGATACCGTCAATTTAGTCGATGAGTGGAACGGGACGATCGAGGCGATGAAAAGCATGCCCGAGGCGCAAAAGCTCGACGCCGCCAATAAGTTCTTCAACCGAAAAATTCGCTGGGTACAAGACCCCGAAGCCTGGGGCCAAAAAGACTACTGGGCCACTCCGTTGGAAACCATGGGCAACGGCAGGGGTGACTGTGAAGACTTTGCCATCGCCAAATATTCAATGTTGGTGCTAGCGGGTGTAGACATCGACAAGCTCCGAATTACCTACGTAAAGGCTCAAATGGGCGGCCCCAATAGCAAGATTCACGCAGCTCACATGGTACTGGCCTACTACCCTACCCCTGCTGCTGTACCCCAAATTCTCGATAATCTGATCACAGATATTTACCCAGCCACCAAGCGTACCGATTTGACACCAGTTTACGGCTTTAACAGCCGGGGCCTTTGGGTGGGCGGCGCAGCAACGCCAGCGACCACCAACCCCGGCGCCAAGCTCTCTCGCTGGAGAGATCTGCTGCAGCGCGCAGCGGCTGAAGGACTGGGATAAACCGAATGAGTAACGGAGCCTGACATGTCATTACACAAAAAACTCTGGATAGCGATCATTGTGCTGCTACTGCTGGTATTCAGCGGCAGCTTTCTGGTATCCACTGTGTCCGCCAAGTCCTATCTGGAACAGCAGATCTCAATGAAGAACGCCGATAACGCTGCAGCCTTGGCTTTGTCGTTAACCCAACAGGGTGCAGACGATATCTTGCTTGAGCTAACCCTTTCTGCCCAGTTTGATACCGGTTTCTACGAGTTGATAGAACTGCGCGACCCTGAAGGCAAGTTGAAGATACTACGCCAGGATGAGCAACCTATCGACCAGGCACCCTCCTGGTTTGTAACCGCGTTCGAGATCAACGTTGATGCTGGCATTGCGACGGTGCAGTCCGGCTGGCAGCAAGTGGGCACGCTGACTCTGCGCAGCCATTCTAAATTTGCCTATGAGCGTTTGTGGCAGAGCGCGCAGATGCTGGCTCTCATTTTTCTGGTGGCAATGCTGATCTCAGGCTTCTTGGGCGGGCAAGTGCTAAAACGCATCCTTAAACCGCTGGATGATGTTGTTGAACAGGCCCAGGCTATTGGTAACCGCCGCTTCATTACCATCCCCGAGCCCAGCACACTGGAATTTAAGCAGGTCGTCAGCGCTATGAACGAGATGTCGGCGCGCATCAAACACGTTCTGGGGCAAGAGGCGAAGCGCTTGCAGAAGTGGCAGCGAGAAGCACACGTAGATAAGGTCACTGGATTGAACAACCGTGAGCCATTTATGAAATCTATAGATGCCGCTCTCGAAAGTGATGACGTCAACGCCACCGGTAGCCTCACCTTGTTGCGCATCACCGGCCTGGCGCGCATGAACCAGTTGTTTGGTCGTGCAGCCATGGACGGCGTACTCAGTGAAGTAGGCAATGAGCTCAATCGAATCGTAATGTCACATAGCCGCTGGGCTGCGTGCAGGCTTAATGGCTCAGACTTTGCCATTTTAGCGCCACGTGCGATGGACCCTAATGAAGCTGCCCAACAAATGCAGGACGGTATACGTCAGGTACTAGAGGCACGCAGCATGGATGAAGGCGTGCTGCTTCCAGCGGCAACGACCATTTACGCGCACGGCGATACCATCGGCTCAATAATGACCCGGCTGGATGGCGCCCTTCTTGCCAACGAGCGCGAGGGCGAGTCCAGTATCAGCGTTGCTTTTGAAGGCGATATCCAGATGCAACCTGTGCGTCAACAGATGGAGGAATGGCGTGAAATTTTGGAGCAATCATTACGTGATCAAAACTTTCTCCTCGATTACTTCCCCCTGGTTGGTCTGGAAAACGAATTAATTCATTACGAAGCAATGGTGCGGCTCAAGTGGCAAGGAGAAAAACTGTCTGCTGGTCAATTCCTGCCGTGGGTTAATCGCCTGGAGATTTCTTCAGAATTAGACAAACACGTCGTTGACCTGGCGCTGCGCTCTATAGAGACCACCGGTTATCCAACGGCTATTAACCTGTCAGTGGCCGCGGTAGTAGAGCCCGGCTTCGTCAGCTGGATAGGTGAGCGATTCACCGCCAAGAGCGCTGCCGCTAAAAACCTTTGGATTGAAATTCCTGAGGCTATGGCTTTCCGGCACATTCAAAACTTTAAATCATTGTGCAAAAGGGTCAAGGCCAGTGGCTGCAAAATCGGTATTGAGCACGTGGGGCATCAGCTTTCTGACTTGGGCAACCTGAGTGATGTGGGCCTGGATTACCTGAAAATAGACGCCAGTTTCGTGCGAGATATCGAAAACAACTCCGCCAACCAGACGCTACTGAGAACACTGTGCACTGTTGGTCACTCTATTGGCGTGAAGGTTTACGCGGAAGGAGTGCGCACTGAGCAAGAGTGGCAAACCATGCTGGAGATTGGTGCAGATGGTGCGACTGGGCCAGGAATTTCATTGCCTGAGTAATGGCTTCGGCGTCATTGAGGAGATTTTTTTGAACTCGCAGTGACGTCCTTCCCATTCCCACACAGACGGCAATTCGGCTACGTGCAATCATAGAAGACCGTGACTTACTGCTTAATCTTCGCCAATCAAATCTAACTTACCCGCATGCTCACTTCGCAATCTTTGCCTGCGCATGATCTTATCCTGCGCTGATCCGGGAAGGTCAGTGAATAAAATGACACCTTTTGCAATCAGTAGTTCGACCACGTCCTCAAGTACGCGAACAAAGTCTTTATCAGTGGCGTCCAATGAGTTGGCCGCATCTTGCTCATTCAAAAACTGCGTCAGCTCGGGTGAACCTGAATCCAATCGCTCTTCAAAGCCGGCCGCGCGCACGGCACTAACGGCAACCACAACCCCTTCCTCATCTCGCATCACATACGGCATCAACCATCTCCCAGGCGCACAACTACCAAAAGCAGCCCAATCAACCGGCACAGACTGCCTGTTCGTCAAAACATTATAAGTACACATTGCCGCCGTGCCAGCTAATTTGCACGCAAAGCGCAGAAACTTCGCTCGATAAGTATGCACAACCGGTGAGAGCACAGAGACAGGTGAGGAAAAAATTGTTACTCTGTGTGAAAAATAAAACTAAAAACGTTGTCATGGAAACCAAAAATACATCAAACCGTCGTCCTGATAGGCGACAGCAGTTGCTGTCTGCTGCCTATTCGGTGATCGCCGAGAACGGCCTTGACGGTGCCACCTTAAAAAAGATTGCGGGGCACGCCGGCCTGGGCGCAGCTGCAGTCAACTTCTACTTCAACACCAAACAAGATTTGCTTCATCAGGTTATTTTTGATTTGAGTAAAGAGTTTGAAGAAACAGTTCTTCAAACCAGCCAGACCTATGCAAACAACCCCGTCGCGGGGCTCAGCGCAGCATTTGAAGTGCTGCTCGACACTGGCTCAGCCGACAGTAGAGAAAAGATTTGCACCTTGTGTTGTTACTATACGAATCAAAATAACACACCGGAAACCCAGTTGTTACTCGATAGATCCGAAAACCTAAACTACGCAATGATTGCAGAGTTTTGTAAAGGTATATTGGCTATGGATGATGCTGGCAAGCGTATGAATCACGAAGCTATCGCCACCGCCTTATACTCCATGATCGATGGATTCTGGTCTGAGGCCTACTACCATAAAAGCTGGTCTGGACCCGATGCACACAGAGTGCTTTACCAGTCTTTTCTCGGCAGCGTTTTTCCCTGGGCGTATGACCTACCGCAACACACAGATGAGAACTCGGCAGTTGATACAGCTGCAATGTGCCGTATTGCGACGAAGCAAGACATAGACAGAGTTACCGACCTCCTAATTAAAACATCGACTATCACTCAAGACCGAGACACGGCTCGATTGCTCGTGGAACATTCCATCATCCAGGATGAGGGCGAGCTTTTTGTCTACGTCGACGATAAAACCCAAGTACAAGGTTTTGTCCGCGTGCAATCGCTTACATCATTGACTCTTGCGCAATCATTAGCCGTTATTACCGACCTGCACTATCCGAAGAGCCTGGGCACAGTTGTGGCGATAAAACTACTTCAGGCGGCGCAAAATTACGCTAAAGAATCAGGCGCTGCGGCTATCCATAAAAACGTCAATCTCGCAGAATTCGAGTTGCGTGAACTACTTCATCATTTAGGAATGACGACTTCAAAAGATGAGTCTGTAATGGCCAAGCGGTTCTAACAAGCAAAGACTTGATCAACGCAAGCCCCAGTGTGTGGCCCAAGTGTTATACCAAAAAAGACTATCGATGAAATACACGTCTTTTTTCCTTCCCCGAGCTGTGTCCTTTCTGAAATAGCCTACATTGAGTAAGCCAGCAGTCAAGGTGTAATCGAGCCCGTTGGCGGGAATTGACCGTAATCTTACCAGGCACATTCATAAATCTTTGCGCATAGACGGCAACACCATCTCACTCTTTTCAAAAAAAATCCCCGCCATCGCGAGACAGCAGGGATTGATCATACTCTGTTAAGAATCTAGTCGGTA
>ERZ1048872.91-NODE-91-length-105447-cov-8.836221_pt1 | contig 105447 bp, 86 predicted proteins | sample MGYA00383100_ERZ1048872 | MGnify/ENA primary metagenome ERZ1048872 (study PRJEB29581, sample SAMEA5548370) | metagenome | biome: marine; feature: coastal; material: water | depth 50 m | study: Short-term variability in the microbial, nano- and picoplankton...
ATCGATAGATACTCGCACGCCACCGTTGGTGCGGGGATGATCAATTTTGCACTGCGTCGTGCTGAAAACGTGCATCGCCAGGCGTTAGAAATTGACAAAAAAGCGCGAGCAAAACTCAATGGCCATTCGGGACGCGCGCTTTGGTTTACCGGTTTAAGTGGCTCAGGAAAGTCTACGGTTGCAAATGCACTCGAGCAGGCGTTGCATGAGAAAGGTGTGCATACCTACATTCTTGATGGCGACAATGTGCGCCACGGGCTTAATCGTGATCTAGGCTTTACTGACGCGGACAGAATTGAAAATGTGCGGCGAGTCGCTGAAGTGACGAAATTAATGGTCGACGCTGGGATTGTTGTTATCACCTCATTTATTTCGCCATTCCACTCGGAGCGACAGATGGCGAGAGAGTTGTTTGATGCGGGAGAGTTCGTTGAGGTTTATGTTAACGTGACGCTTGATCAGGCAGAAGAACGTGATCCAAAAGGTTTGTACAAGAAAGCCAGAAGAGGAGAGCTGCCAAACTTCACAGGAATCGACAGCGCTTATGAGACGCCGGAAAATCCGGAGATCGAATTGAAGACAGGTGAGCGTTCAGTCGAAGAGTGCGTCGAACAGATTCTGAAGTATTTATAATGCGTTTTTCAAACACTGAAAGCGCTGTTAAAAATGAGCGCCTAACTGAAGCGCCTTATAAAGAAAGCCATCTTCGTAGTTTGCTAAAAGCGACCTCTTGGCGCGTGCTCGCGACGCTCACGACAACCATCATTGCCTATATTATCATCGGCGAAGTGAAAACTGCGCTCACGATAGGCAGCATTGAATTTGTTCTCAAGTTTGTCATTTATTATCTACATGAGCGAGCCTGGCAACTGGTTCCGAGGGGCGGGATAAGAAGGCTGGTTTATCAGATTTTTCCGGCATTTAAATAAATGCATTGCTATTTGCGCTATCTCCGAAGGGTTTCGTCCTTCGGCGTAATTTGATTATTTTATTAGGAGTCTTTAGTGCCTACGTTTCGTTGGATAGGGAATAACCTGCCGATTATTTTCACCTTGTTTTTTCTCAGTGCCTGTGGGGGTAAGACGGAAGAGCCAAAAGTCGATATTAGTCCATTTTTAGCCAATTCAACTGAGTTCCTCGACGTTGGCCAATTTCAGGCGGCAATCATTGAATCACGCAATGCGATTCAATCTGCCCCTGACGACCTACGCGGGTATATTTCTCTGGCGAATATATACATAGAAATTGGCCAGCCGAAAGAAGCGATAAATTTATTGGAGCCCTTTGACGGATCGTCTGCCGACTTCTATCTCACCCAAGCGAAAGCTTATTTGCGTTCCGGGAAGTTACGTTCGGCGGGTGACACCTTGGCAGCTGACGTCGCTGTATTTGCTGCCCGCCAGATAGATTACGAATTGCTCAAAGCCGAACTCGAGTATGCCCGCGGTCGGCTTGATGAAGCAGAAAAGGCATTCAAAGTTGTTCTCGCAGGTGATAGACAAAACATCGATGCTGCTATCGGCATTGCGCGGATTGATGTTGCTCGACGAGATTTCGCAGCGGCAGAGATGAAACTCGAAGCGGTGCTAATACAAGCGCCGGCAAACCCGATAGCGCTGCTTTTTGCAAGCTCACTTCAGGCACGCAAAGGTAATTTGACTGAAGCTGAGGACCTCTTGATGGAAGCAGTTTCAGCGACACCAAACACAGACATTATCACGCCGGTTCGTTTTTCGGTTTTAACTGCGTTACGTGACAACCTGACCCGACAGGGAAAAACCAGCGAGGCGATGATTTATTCGGAAATACTGGCTGAATCTTCGCCAGGAGCCAGAGAAGTTAATGCTCAGCTTCAGCAAGCCATGGAGGCGCTCGAGCAGAGTGATTTTGAGGGTGCGAAGTTAATGCTTGGAGATATTCAAGCAAAGGTGCCTAGTTCCGAGAGGGCTGGCACGATGCTAGGCGTTGTTGAGTTCTTGCAAGGCAACAACGCCGAAGCGGTAGAACAATTTGAGCAATTTGTCGATCCTGAAACAGCTTCCGCAACCGCGCTACAGATGTTTGCCATGGCCGAGCTCAAACTGAACCAGCCTCAAAAAGTCCTTGATCAGCTGAGCAAGGACATTGATAACAGTTCGGACGCGAAGCTAGTGGCGCTTTTTGGTATAGCTTCTGTCAGTGCAAATCTGCCTGAGCAGGGGGAGGACTACCTCAAGAAAGCTATCGCGCTAGACCCGGACGATGGTCGTGTTAGGTTGGCGCTTTTGAGATTGTACAATGGACGGGGTGAGCTAGATAAGGGACTAGCGCAAGCCATGGCGGCATTCAAAAGTCGGCCGGAAGATGCTGTTGTTCAAGCTGCCTATGTCGAACAATTGATGCTCTTGGAGCAGCAGGTAAAAGCGACTGATGTCGTAAAAGGTATTCAATCAAGCTATCCAAACTCACAGGAAACGCAATTGTTAGTGGGTCGTTTCTATTTGAGTCAGGGCGATACAAAAAAAGCGACCCGCATTTTTGAGCAAGTATTGGCGCTGGGCGAGTCCCGGTCTGCAAGACATCAAATAGCGCGCATACAACTTGCAGACCGAGATTTTCAGAAGGCGGAAGCCAGTTATCGAGGGTTGATTGAGCTAGATCCGGAAGACGACGTTGCTTACAAGGGACTGATGACCGTATTCGAGGTGCAGGATAAAAAAGACGGCGGTATTAAAGAGCTTATGAGACTCTCGGAATCAAGCGACGCCGTGATGCCAAGATTAGTGTTGGTAGAATTCTACGGTAGAAACGGTAATTTCGACGATGCTTTCGGTTTGCTCGCGCGGATTGACCCCCCGCTTCCGGCGGCTGGTGAGCGGTTGCAACAAACGCTTTATATTGCACTTGCTGAGCAGCAATTTAATAACCAAAACGTTGCTGAGAGTCGGCAGACCATTCTTGAGGGTTTGTCTAATTCACCGGATAACCCTAGATTATTAGCCTTGTTGGTAAGTGTTGAATTGCGAGCTAAAAATCAGCAAGAGGCGGAGAAAGTTTATGCCGGGCTGACTGAAATTGTCCCTAACGCACCTATCTTGGCAATCTTAGCCGGAGATATTGCGGTCGCGAAAAATAATCTCGTGGAAGCGGCGATAAACTACAAACAAGCTTGGAACATGGCGCCCTCAGATCAGGTGGCGATCAAGTATTTTGCTGTTCTGAGTCGCCAAACGCCGATTGACAGTAAGGAAAGTCTACGTTTTCTGCTGGACTGGGAATCGAAGGCGCCCGACAGCATGCTGGCTAAGTTGAGTAAGGCGGGGCACTATCTTCAAACAGGTGAGACCAGTTTAGCGCAGCAGGGATATGAGTCCTTACTGTTGGCCAATGACGACATAGCAGTCGCACATAATAATCTTGCTTGGTTATATGGAGAAAAAGCACTGACCAGGGCCTTGGCAGCAGGAAAGAGAGCTTATGAGCTAGCGCCGCAAAATGGTGAAATAGTGGACACCTATGCTTGGTTTCTCTACAAAAGCGGCGAGTTGGTTATGGCAAAAGATTTGATGGCCAAAGCTGTCGAGCTTTCTCCCGATAATGAAGAGATTAGGCAACATTTTGAGGCGGTTTTTGAGCAATAAACGCGCTTTTTGACCAAACAATCCAATTAATTCCTCAAAACGTGACCTGGTTCAAATAAGTGATGCAACAAGTCAGCTTATACTGTTTACTTAGGTAAAAATCTCGGTCGGGAAGGGGCAGTTTTTTGACTTCGTTGTTAAACCAAAACGCAATCGCTAACTCAGGAGAGCATGGACCTGACGTGCTGCATTTTCCAGTCCGAAGTGCTTCAAGTGCGTTGGATGCACCGGTTTCCCCGGAACTGAGAGAAAAGCCCACAACGCTTTACCATAAAATTAGCCGTTTTGAAGTCGCAAAAGAAGATTTGGCTGTGGGTCAAACCGCGTTGCTGTACAGAGAGTATTTGGGTAACACCGATGTGCCTGATCGTGAAAATCTGTACCTCGAGGTGCTCAACGATGTCGTACAAGGCGTCTCATCCTCGGCAAGCTTGCTGCCATTTATCGTTTACGAGCCAAATAGAAAGCTGGTTTCGAAAGCCGTCGGTGATTTTTTGTCGCACCGAAATTGTAACCTCGATGACGAGTTTGCTGGCGTCCATGAAGTCGTAGAGATCCTAGTGGGTAGCCACGCAGCGAATAAAGGCGCGATTTTGGCAGGACTTGTTGCTGTCGGGGATCGTCGAATAAACGCTGTTGCGCGCGCGGCTCGTCATTTGCTGACACCGGAAGATATTCGTAGTTTCTCTAGATACCATATCAATAGAATCCGATCTTCCTCTGTTGAGTTTTGTTTGGATTGGCTGATTGAACTCAATCAGGGAACCGACCGCTTAGTGGTCGCTGATATTGGATGCGCGCTGATGCTCATGGTCTTTCATGACGAGCTCGGTTTTGTAGAAGACCTATCCGAAATAAACTATGTTGGCTTCAAAAACACGAAGGTTTTGCAGACAAAGACGTTTGAGAATTATTACTCTGAAATTATGCCAATCTTGAAATATCTCAAGGGCTGCGAAGGCTTCGAAACAATTATCCAGACAGTGATTGATGCTTGGCAGGACCACGAGTTTAAGGCTGCTGAGATGAGAGCTCAAGCCGAAGCTGAAGCCTAGCGCGGCGCCTATCCCCGCTGATCACCCCTGATCATCGAAATATGATAAGACAAAGATTGTAGCCATCGATTGAGATGGCTGTTTTCGTTGACATTGTGGCGGAAGGCGCTGCTTGGAGAGTCGAGCTTGAGTGACCATGCCTCGAGGTGAAGAAGCCCACCTGTTTCTTGTCAAAGGTGGAAGTTTAACGGCGTTTCATTGTCCTTCGCGCGCTTTCACGGCGGCTTGACTGTCGGCGGTCGATGAGTGGCGTAAGGTTGACGATGCGCCGATCACTGGCGCGCCGGTCAGAATTTTTACGGCGGGTTGTTGCCCTTCTTCTTTGTTCAGCCTGATTGAAGGAATTGCTAGTTGGGTTCCTCAACAACTCAATCATCAGGTCGAGTGACGGTATGTGGGCCCTTGAGAGAGTTTCTATAATTGGCTGAAATTTTTCTAATGCCCGCTGCAATGTAACTGATGCATCAATATCTGCTGTTGGAAAACCATACGGACCAAAATTGTGATGCAGGTTTTTTACGCGTAACGCCGGCTCGTTGGCGATGGTTGAAGAAATTGCAGATGCGATTTGAATAGCCACGCTAAACTTCTTTTTCGTAACAAGATCTACCAGCCAGGTTAGGCAGAATTCAATTGTACACTCGTATAATTCAGGTATTGTCGCTGCGGCAAATGCCTTTGCTTCCATTGGCGATATTGAGCTTCTAAGTGGTCTCAGTGCGGTGCAAATCCGTCTGTCCCCGAAACATGCCATCGCGCTTATCACTGCACCATGGTTGGCGACACGGCCAGCGTCAAGCAGACCAATAAGGTCTTCCGTGGCGCTTAAGGGTCGCTTGAAGCTGACTCTGCGATTCCTGATATATGCGTGAACTGCAGGGGTCGTGATGGTGTGCTTGGTCTCAAAGCGGATGACCGGAATCAAGGAAACTGCGTCCAATTCTGCGGCTTCAACTTGGTCTATTATATATTGTAGAAGCTGTTGACGCTGACCCGCGGTAGTGTCCGTCAGCATTTGTGTGTAGATGAACTTCAGGCTGTCAAACTGGAGCTTAGATGATTGGAGGGTCAATTGTTGGATATTAAACAGGAGACAATCAACGGCCAAAGGCATTTCATCGCTAAAAATTTCTTGCAATAGGTTTCCGCTGCTCGAGCGCGGTCCATTTCTCAAATCTCGTGGTTGATCAGTAAGTCGCTTATTCATCGCGTTTACTGCCTGTTTCATCGACACGAATGAGATGAATTTTCTTTACCTGCAGTGCGTTAAGTGTGCCGGAAGCACGCAATGAATCGTGTGTTGTAACTTTCGAGCTGTCAGGTCTGATAAGTACATTCAGTGTTTTCGGTTCAAGATGTAGAATCATAAGTCTTGCTACTGCCTACCCCTAAGCGCAGAAACGCGGTTCTGCCTTTTTAATATCTTACGTTTGTGAACCCCTCTCCGAGGATTCCTAATAAGCCGTTGATGACATTAAGTGCCCCTGTAAATACTAGCAATAAGTGGGCCAGTATAAAAAACACAATATAAACAATGGCTTAAAGAATTTTTTGTCAAATTGGTTTTCTTTTGTAAGCTGTTTCGACATATCGGGTAATAATTAGGTCAAAGTGTTGAGTTTCGTGGCGGGAAACATCACCCGTTAGGGAATATCAACACGCTCTTGCCTGGTTTTGCCGCTTTTTTTCGTCACTGTTGCATTTTTCTGTAAATTTCATCGACAAAAACACAGCGTTGCTCGAAAATTTAGCGATTCAAAACAGTGCACAGAGAACAGGTTTGATTACAAACGTCCGTGAAATTGGGATGTTTGCAGATACGCTATGACTTGTCCTTGTTCAACGTTTGATGGTTCTATTCTGCGGGTCATTGCTGTCGGGCTGTTTAAGAGCAGTTTTTCATCGTCCTCCCCGAGCAGTCAGTCAATCATCCATCGCTTGTGTTCATATAGCGATAAAATCAGCGTGCCAAAATGTGTGAAAGCGAGTGGCACCGGGCGGTAGTTTTTGCTAGAACATCAGACGATGTAAAAAAGACGCGAGCGCGTTAGTAACGGCCTTTTCTTCTGTTAGATAATCGGGGTGTCGCAGCAAGATCTTTGGCTGGTTTGCCGCGTTTTTCCCAAATCATTTTGACGAATTCCCGTTTAATGCCATGAATCACCTCGGGTGTTTGAGCGCTGCGTAGTTGTTTCTCCAGTGCTAGCTGTTTTCTGGTAATGATAAGGTCAACCATATGTTCCTTATTCTTTACTAGCTCCTGCTCAAGGGAGCGATAGTCCACATCTGTCGTGATTTCAGCTTCAACTCTACGTGTGATTGAATGGAGAAAATTCTCTACGTCTCGATGTTCTAGGTCGCTATTTCTACGTCTCGGATCCATCGAACGTTTTGATTTTATCGTAGATCTGAAAACCCTGAGTTCGTGTTGCCATTCAGAACATTGTCTAAGGATCGGTCTTAGGGCATTAAACGCAGCAATGTCATCAAAATCGTTTTCGAATTGATGGTGATTGCCTTCTCTCATGACGATGGAAAAATTCTGTTTAAAGTCGGCCCATTCAGTCAGGCGCGCCTTGTGATCATGAGTGAGCAGGGCTTCAATTGCTTGTTTCTGATCAGATCGTTTCTTTTCTGTGTCTCTGGCCAACTGCGATTCAATTGACTTTATATGTTCCTGAAGTAAATGCGTTCGTTCGAGCGCAGGAATATTATTTGCTTCCATATCGGCCAACTGTGCCTCAAAAGCCTCCATCTCCTGCTTAACCTCCTGAAACTTTTTCTTCTCACAGAAATCTTTGAGTTCATGAAATCGCCAGTAGTGAGAAAATCTGTTTTGCATTACAACGAGAAAATCGTTTTGCAACAGTCGAATGATCGACTCATTTTGACCTTCGTCCACATCGGTAACGCGACTGTTTATCTCGCGAATCATATTCGCGTATTCAGCAAACCATTCCCGTGATCGACCAAGAAACTGATAGTCGTCTGCTACTTGTGACAATTGATCATCTATCTCATCAAATGGTAGATCACCAATACGTTCGATATAGTCGTTAAATAGTTTGTATTGCTGTCGCTGGTGAGAGGAGAATTCTTCTCTAACTTTCCTCGTTTGAGGAAAAATGCGGGATGCGCGCTCGTTGTTGTCAAAAAGGCCCGATGGTTTGTACGCCTCAATTTCCTCTTTTTTGCGAACATATACTTTGTATTCGTTCTCAAAAAACTGTGCACGTTGTGAATTCGCAAATCTGCCTTTTACATAGTCCCAATCAAGCACCTCGGGTGTTTTTGCGGCAAAAACTCTGTCCCACCAGCTGACCGGTAATTCTTCCATCATGCGCGACAAGAAATTTCTTTCCAGAAACGCCAGCATACTTGTGCGTTTTTGTTCTTGCTCTTCGATAGAAAACAGCTCTTCGCTAGGCGTTGAATCTTTTACATGCTTGAGACTTTTATTCAGATCTGTTCGATTAATGCTCCAGAGTTTGTCTAGATCAAGCGCTGACCATGAATCTTCCAGTCCGGTAAGTGTATTGCGCCAGGCTTTGGATTCCTCTGCCGATTCCCCATGGGCTTCGAGTTCATCAGAGATTGATCGATCATTGGTCTGGTCCCCATTGAGCCCGTCATCAGCAGTATTGTGTTTTCTGCCAAATATGTGTTTCCAAAGCATGAGGTTCCTAGCGTTTTGAATGATGTATTGCTGATGCGCTGGAGAGCGTATCAATATTCCGATGATTCTTGAAGGGGTTAGCACCACTGTTAGGCGATCGCGACAAGGAGTGTCCGTAAATTCGACCCAAATAAATAGTGTCGAAAAACTTAACACTCTCAGGGTCGCTTCTGAAGCGCGTCAAATTTGCAGTTCTTATGTCATTGAAATTAATAGCAATAATAACTATGGCACGGGGATTGCTATAAGTGTTTAAAAAGTAACAGCGAAAAATCAAGCTTTAATATGAATCGAATAGCATGAAAAACTTGGTAGCAGTAGCGGCATTAGTGACAGTCTCGGGGTTGGCATCTGCGGGTCCCGTGACCATTACCGATGAATATTGGGGTGGCGATCGCCATAGCTACAGTGACGTCATCGGTGCGGCAGGAAAATTCGATATCGTTAGTATGGAAGCAAATATCGATGTGCTGACAAAAATTATGACGGTTGATATCGCAACAAATTTTGGTGCTGCCAGCGGTGGATTAGGATCTTTTCCCCAGTACACTCAATCATCTTTGAGTAAAGTTTCTGGTATCGCCCAGGGCATTGGGTTTGGCGACTTGTTCCTGTCGTCAACTGGTTGGAATCCCAATACAACCGGCTCTATGTACGAAAATGACAATCACTCGACGGGCACTAAATGGGATTATGCTGTTTCTCTTCATGATCGCTGGAATGGTGCTGGTTCTGCCGCAACACTTTACAAGCTCAACGGTGCGACAAACGACGACAATGTTTACCTGAGTGATGATTTCCTGAGCGGAGGTACTTTTCGAAACGGCCAAGAAGTGGCTGTCGATATCACAAGCAATACGGTTCTCGCACTCGCTAACTCAGCGTCAATGAATGCGAGTAACAATGGTCATGTTGTTTTTACCCTTGATCTCGACGGTACCGATCTCGAAAATATCGCGCATTACGGTATTCACTGGAATATGACCTGTGGAAACGACACGATTGAAGGGCAGTATAATCACGCGGTGCCAGAGCCTAGCTCACTATTTATTATGCTATTGGGGCTGGCCTGCATAGGTGGCGCTAGCTTTCAACGCAAAAAGACACAGACAAATTAACAGCTTGCTGTGTTTGCTTTTCGGAATAGTACAAGCTTCAAGTTCAGGTAAATCTGCGCATTAGCGACTTCGCGGTAAAGCAGTCCGCGCGCTTTTCGATTCTTACCAGGTTGCGCTTACAGGCCTGTATAGGTGATATGTTTTTGTTTGTAACGTGTTCGTCGACGTCAGCGATATTAACCATACGCCGGAAATTTAATGCGTTCTATCAGGTGAAGCGACCTTCACACTGCAGCGGAAGGAACAGCAATGTCAATTATCGCTCTGCACGATAAACACGGATTAACTAGCGATAACTAGCTTTTGAGGTGTGTGAGCTCTCAGCAAGGTTAGCGAGGCACGAGTCCCTCAACCTGCAATCGGTGAATTCTGCGCGGTTCATTATCCGCGTGGTCGTGCACGGCGAAATGTAAAACCGATCGATTGTCCCACATGACAAGATCACCGTCTTGCCAGTGGTGGCGTGTTTGAAATTCAGGACGAACGCTATGCTCGAATAAAAATGAAAGTAGGGACTGACTTTCTTTTGTGCTCCAACCGTGAAATTTGGTGGTGAAGGCTCGACAGACAAAGAGGGCTTTTTCACGAGTCTCGTCATGCTCTCGAACAACCGGATGGACAGCGCTTGGTGCCTTTTCAGATGCCTGTTTATATTGCGTTGCTAGGTTGACCGCCGAGTGTTCCGCGCTAAGGTCGAGCAGCATAGACTTAAGACCTTCGGAAAGTGTGTTGAATGCTAACTCTTGATTAGAAAAGGCCGTATCCCCGCCAATTGATGGTGTTTCTCGCGCGTAGAGCATCGTGAACTTCGGGGGCGCGCGGTTGTAAGTCATATCCGAATGCCAGTGCTGATTAATGTCTCTTTGCTTGCCAACATTACGCAATTCGATAATTTCGGGATAGTTTTCCATCCCAGCATAGGGATGTTTGACTAAATTCCCCCAGCGTTTGGCGAAGTCGATATGGTCGTTTTCAGTCAGATGCTGATCTGGCAATACAATGACCTTGTGATCAAGAAAATGCTGGTTGATCTCCAGCCACTGACTTTCCGTCACAGCCCGAACGTCTATCCCTTCAATTCGGGCTCCAAGTGGTGCGGCTATTCGCGTTACTTTCATCTAGTTCGTCCTCTTTGCTCGGTGTTGGCGATACGTAATCGTATGAAAAGTGTGTTCTCGGGTGATCGTGATCTGCTAAAATTTATGACGGTTGGTTTTAAGTTACGAACCGATAGCGTCGGTTTAAGAGTAGTAGATGCGACGTTTTTATTTTTTATTCGCTGCAATTGAAGTTTAATATCTGCAATTCAGAAGGAGCCTTAATAAGTATGTACGAAAGTTGGAAATCTTTAGGAGTGTTGCGAAACATGCTGCACCTCGTTGCTTTGCTTCTTATTCTTGTCTTGCCTTTTGCTGACCCTATGTGGCATCCGGAAACAGTGTATGAATTATTCATGGGGGCGATAATTCCCGCCACTGCGCCTATTGTGTTTGTCGTCATAATGTTCGATGTCTTGATGTCTAGTGTGATGAAATCAGGCTATGAGTCTGATGAGACCCTATACTTCGGCCGCGTCATCAGGTGGCATTTAGCGGTTGGTTTTACACTTTTGGCGATGTGGTTGTTTTCGTTTACAGACGCTTTGTTTCTGTAGTTGTCCCGACGTCACCCAACAAGCCGTTTAGTGTTGCATCGCCGAGATTGATAGATCGAGCAATCTTAAGCGCCTCAGCTTTTGTCATACCCTGATGTTTAATTAGGAACGCGGCCCAAATTTGGCTGGCTCTTTTTGCACTTCGGCAATGCAGCAGAATTTTACCCTCGTGTTCGTCATAGGCCGCGATAAATTCATTCAGCGCACTAGTCGAGTAGCCTTTTTTCCCGTTCAGAGGTATGTGAACGTAGTCCAGCCCGAGTGAATTGGCAAGCTCGGCCTCATCAAAGGGCACCTGTTCTTTATCTATCATCTCTGCTGTGGTTCTAAGGTTGACTACAGCTGTAACGTTTTGCTGTCTAAGTTGTCTGATAGCCGCTTCGCTAGGTTGACCCGCGATGTAGCTGTCGCCGCTCTTAAAATAGTACTTTTGGTATTCGATCGGGGGCAAAGCTTGCGGGCTACTATGTTGTGTCTCGGCAGCAGCAGCTGTTGTTAATAAAGCACAAATAGCAAACATACAGAAAACAAAATCTCTCATTGTGTAACGCTCGCAATGGTAATGGTGGGAGACATTTTAGTATGAAAAAGCACAGTGTTGCCAAGCCAAAAAATCGTTGTTAAATTGAATTCGCGATTATTAGCCCGGGAGACGCCAGCGATGGAGGTGCTTGATCACGAGCAGATTAAACAAGCGTTTTTACACGAAAAACGCCCCCCCATTGTGCCAAATTTGGCCAAAGTGGACTGGGGTGTGCTTGATTATTTTGGCTGGATTCATCCGGCAGGCCATCAGGGTTATATTGTTGTGCCACTTGCGAACGATGAAATACGCGGGCTAGTGCTCAGGCGCTCAATGGCGAGTGTGCGTAAACCGAGGTTTGAAATGTGTTCCTGGTGCAATCATGTTCACAACTCAAGTGGAACGGCCATGTTCAGCACGATCGTCAGAGGGTCAGATGAGAGAAAAACAGTGGGCAATCTCATGTGCAGAAATCTGGATTGTAGCCTGAGGATTCGGAATTTGAGCTCGGATCCGCCAAGTTATATGGGTGAGACAATAGATTTGGGCAACAAGGTTTCCAGACTGCAAAACGCATTGTATCGATTTTTGCATCGATCGAACTCGCTATACGCGACCGAATCCTAAGGTCGTTCCTGCATGTTAGTGTCTGGTTTTTATCTCTTTCAGAAACAAATCGATTCTTGACTGCCAGGCCTGGTCATAGGCTTCATTCCAGTCTGATTCCAGAGATTCGGCAATCACTTCCTTTAGCGCAGCGAGCAAATTACCGTACATTTCTGGCGTCACGCCGTAGGCAAGTCGGTGGTTTTTCACCTCGAAATTCAGATAGCTTTCTTCATCACGGAAGTCCGTATTCATCATCAGGCGGTAAACCTCGTCAAGCATGCGTCCTCTGACAATATCATCAATATGAGCCATTAACGCCTCTGAACCGGGACACCTCGCAAAATAATTTTTGTATACCGCGGGGGATATATCACCTGCTTTCTCAGCAACGATTTCAAATGATGCATAAACCAGATCTTCAGCCATCGGAACCTCTCTCTGTTGTAATTGCCAAGTATACGTTTGTCGGTAGCGGCTGCCTCATCAAATTTTGCGCGGAAATTGATCCCGCGCAAGGAAATTGGACAAAGTTTTCAGCAAAAAGCTCTCCAACTACGCGACTGTCATGGATTGCGCGGTTTCCAGATCTTTCTTCAAATGTTTTGAGGCAAAGAAATAGTTGATGAAAGACACGAAGTAGACACAGGTACATATCATTAAGGCAACGCGGAGCGATTCAACATCGGTCATACCCAAAGTGTTCTGGAACACGTCACTTAGTATTCCGACAGTCGTTGGCCCAAATACGAGGCCAATGATGTTGATGATAAAGAGTAGCAGGGCAGAGGCTGCTGCGCGCATCGCCAGCGGTGCTAGCGATTGCGTCATGCCGAAGGTCGGACCTGTGTACAAATTCGAAAGCAGTGCTGGCATTACGTAGAGCGCAAGCGCGATATACAAACTATCAAAAAGGTAAACTGCGATAGAGAAGGGCGCAGCGATGAGAAATCCGTATGCCGGAATCCACATGTAATACCGCACATCTTTTGCGCCGAAGCGATCAGCAAGGACACCACCGAAAAATGTGCCGATACCGCCTGCGATGCCAATGATCAATCCAAGCGCCGTGCCGACTTCACCTGTTGTCATTCCGTGAGTACGTATGAGAAAAGAAGGCATCCAAGCGATGGCACCATAGCCGACGAATGCCTGAGTCGCAGCACCCAGAGAAAGATGCCGAAACGATTTGAAGCTCCACATGGTCTTGAGCACAGTGGTAAAAGGAATCTGTTCAACAGTGGGTTTACGTCCCTCTGAATAACCGCGAGGAGGTTCTTTCACCGTTAATTTTAATAAAACTGCAAGCGCAATACCCGGAATGCCAACAACGAGAAATGCATTCCTCCAGCCAAAATATTGATCTATCCACCCGCCAGCGAGGTTGCCGAACAATATGCCCACAGGAATTCCCAGTGCATAAACTCCAAGTGCGCTGGCGCGAGCGTCGGTTGGAAAGTAGTCCGCGATCAGTGAATGTGACGGTGGACTGCCCCCCGCTTCGCCGACGCCAACACCAATTCGTGCAATCAATAACTGTACGAAGTTTGTCGCCTGGCCAGACAAAGCCGTCATGGCACTCCAAATCGCTAGGCAAACAGAAATGATGGTGACTCGAGAGTGTTTGTCTGCCAGCCGTGCAATGGGAATGCCCAGCGTTGCGTAAAATATACCGAACGCAACGCCGCTTAGTGCGCCAATTTGCGTGTCAGATAAATCGAGATCTGTCTTTATTGATTGCGCGAGAATGGCAAGAATCTGTCTGTCGACGAAGTTAAATACATAGACCACCGTCAAAACGCCGAGCACATATCTGGTATACCCTTTGGTAAAAAGTGGTTGCTGAGTGGGTATCGTTTGTTTTGACTGCTCGGTCATGAGTTCTCCGTTGGGTTTTAATTTGCTGCACAGGTCGTCGCTGCAATGCTAGCTTGCAGCGATAGTCGTAGCTTCGTGCTGGGGCTGTTTTGGCGCGCTCTATTCAGGTGACAACCTTGATGAAGGTTGACTGGGGTTCTCGCTCAGAGATAAGTCTATTGACGGGTGCCTCGGTGTCTTCATAACCGACTGCCATGCCGCAAAATATGCCCAGCTCGGGCGGTGCCCCAACAAACTCTGCAACCGTTTGTGGTCGGGTAGCCCAAATTTCCTGAGCACAGGTTGCTAACCCGGCTTCGGTCGCCAACAACATAAACGTTTGTAGAAACATGCCAAGGTCAGACCATTGCGGCTTGCCCATTTGATGATCAACAAAGCAAAAGAATGCGCTGGGCGCGCCGAAAAATTGATAGTTCTCCATCAATCGTCTTATTCGTCCGCCGCGATCTTCTCTGGGAATGCCGAGGAGTGCGTACATGTCCTCGCCAACTTTGAAGCGTGAGCTTCGATAAGGTTCAGATAACGGTGCGGGATAAACATCGTAAGCAGGATCTTCCTGTTCGGTTCGGCTTTCAAGGAACGTTTGAAAACGATTAAAAGACTCGTCGTTAATCAGGAAAATGCGCCAGGGTTGCAGGTTTCCGCCGGAAGGTGCGCGAGCCGCCTTTTCTAGCAGGGAAAGAATCAGGCTCGTTTCGACCGGCTGGTCAGTAAAGGCTCTGACCGATTTTCGGCTGGCGACCGCGTCACTTACATTCATCGATATTTTCCTGTGTATCACTGTTGGGTAATCTGTGAATTAAGTCACGATGACTCAACCGGGTCAATGCCCTAGCTCAGAACTAATGGGTGATGATGATTTTTCGTCTGATGATGTGTGCCGGTGCGTATTTTGTGAAACCATGCTTGATGAGAACGGTCGATTAACCCGTCTGAGAAAACCGCATATGGGAGGCTTATTCGTCTCGAGTAAAATGGCTCGGTTGGTTAGGATTGATGTCCTTGCTTGGTATCGTCGCGAAGAGCTCGCTGCGGCTAATCCGTTGTGCTGACCGCGCTAACTGTCCTCTCCGGTGTTGCATCCGGAAGCGCTTAGCCGCACCATGTGCAAGTTGACACGATCATTAACAACTCGAACTTACCCTCGTTCAATATATCTTGAAAGCAGCGAGTACACAGGAGAACAATATGAAGACTTCAATTTCCATCGGCAGTGCTTACTACAACGGCGAAGATTGGGATGATCTCGTTGAATATACCGTCGAGGCTGAAAAGGCTGGAGTAGATTCTGCGTGGTCCGCTGAAGCATGGGGTATGGATGCGATTGTTCCATTAGCTTTTATCGCCGCAAAAACAAAGAAGATTAAATTGGGTACGGGGATTATGCAGATTTCCTCTCGCGTCCCGTCGATGATTGCGATGACTGCTCAAAGTTTAGATACGGTCTCACATGGGCGCTTCCTTTTAGGCTTGGGCGTGAGTGGGCCTCAGGTAGTCGAAGGATTGCATGGCGCAAATTTTGCGCAACCCCTGAGCAGGCTGAAAGAGTGCATCGCGGTAATAAAAAAGGGGTTGAAAGGCGACCGGGTTGAGTACGATGGAAAACATTATCTGTTACCGAGACCGGGAGGTGAGGGTAAACCCATCCGCTTATCTCAACCGCCAAGACCCAACTTGCCACTATACCTCGCGACGCTCGGGCCGAAGTCTTTGGAGCTGACTGGAGAAGTTGCTAATGGTTGGTTAGGCACTTCTTTCATTCCCGAGCATGCAGACATTTTTCTTGAACCGATGGCGAAAGGAGCAGCAAAGAGCGGTCGCACACTGGCAGATATTGATATACAAATCGGTGCCAGTTTCGAGTTGGGTGATCATGTTGAGGAGATGATAGAAGCGAGGCGACCAGCCCTCGCGTTTACGCTTGGTGCGATGGGCTCGGCGCAGACAAACTTCTATAACGATGCATTTAAGCGTGCGGGTTATGAAGAGGCCGCCATTGAAGTGCAGAAGCTCTGGGTGGAAGGCAATAAACCTGAAGCGATAAAGCGCGTGCCTGATGAGATGGTACTCAAAACAAATCTCATCGGCACAAAGGAAATGATTCGCGAAAGGTTGAATGTGTATAAGAGTGTCGGAGTATCGACCCTCAGTCTGCGCACCGGCGGAAATTCATGGAAAGAAAAGCTCGACGCTTTGTGTGAGGCGGTTGATTTCGTGAAGGGAGAAGACTGATTGCTATCGTGAGGGGTGTTTAAGGTGTGGATTCGTGCTTCGACAGAATTTCAATTCGAAGTTAAATCGCCGACGCCGTTAATTTTTATGCTGCGACCGCGAAGCGGTGCTCAGCAATGGGTCGCCAGTGAGTCTTATACACTCACGCCGAATGTGCCTGTTGTCGAGGTTACGGATAAATACGGTAATCTTTGCCAGCGTATTGTGGCACCAACAGGTGACTTCGGCATTAGTACTGTGGCCTTGGTCGAGACGGCAGACGAATACGATCAAAACCGTGAGGCTCGTTTCATTGATATACCGAGACTGCCCGAGTCTGTACTTGAATACCTTCTCCCTAGTCGTTATTGCGAGTCAGATCGATTCGGAAAAATGACGCTGGACCTCGTAAAGCACGTTGAACCGGGGTATCAACAGGTTGAATGTGTCGTTAATTGGGTAAAGGAAAATATCAGGTTCAAACCACTGAGTAGCACCTATCCTGTCTCGGCAACAGAAGTGAATAAGCGACGCGAGGGTGTGTGCCGCGATCTGGCGCAGATATCAATGGCGATGTGCCGAAGTATCTGTATTCCAACCCGCTTGGTCGTCGGGTATTTGCATGGATTGGAACCGATGGATATTCATGCTTGGTTCGAAGCATATATCGGCGATCGTTGGTATGTGTTTGATCCAACACAAAACGACCTTAAAGGGGGGCGAATTGCCATTGCCTATGGTAGAGATGCTGCTGACGTTGCAATCTATAATCAATATGGTCCGCTTTTGTTACCAAAAAAAATGCTTGTCTCAGTGGAAGCTACCGAGGGCGTCTTTAGCTAAACCTTGCATCGCGTATGATGTCATGCACGTAGTGCAATTTTTCGATAACCGGACGAGACAGCACAAACGGGTACAGATCACGTTGGCCGCTGCTTCTGTTAATACTATTGAGAGCATAAGTGAGCGGTAACCATTTCTCTAGCAGTTCGTCGAAAGAGGTTGCCCAGTAGCTATCGATGGGGGAGAAGGATTGACCTGACTGGTTGTTTGCAATGATGACGCCGTGATCGGTTGCCGTCTCCAAAGAATCAACAATGTTTAGATAGTGCGCCCAAGTCTCAGCCCAATCCTCCCAAGAATGAGAGCTGGCGTAGGCTGTCACATGTTTTTCACGCCAGTCTGGGGTTGCACCAACTTGATAATAGTTAGCCATCGCTTTGTCGTAGTTTTCGCGCTCGTCTCCGAATAGTGCTCGGTATCCTTCTAGCTTGTCTGTCTCTGCAATTAAGTGCTCCCAGTAGTAATGACCACTTTCATGCCTAAAGTGACCCAGCACAGAACGGTAAACTTCGTTCATATTAAGTCTGCGTTTTTCCCTTTCGGCATCGTCAGCCTCCGCTAAATTTAGGGTGATTAGGCCTGCGGAGTGCCCTGTCATCACTCTTTGAGTTTCCTGAAAGTCATCTTTGAGATCTTTCAGGAAATCAAAGGCAAGTCCGTGTCTTTGATCTACGCCTTTGCCGACAACTGGCAAACCGAGTCTTAAAAGGCTGTAAAGTAGCCTACGTTTGCCCTGTTCAAGTTTAATCCAAAGGGGGATGTTCTCGCTGACAGAGAGGTCAGGAATGATGTTATTGAGCGTGCAGGATCGACAGTAGATATCGGAACTTGTGGCAGGAATCAGCCAGTTGCACGCGTGCCAATCGGTCGTGTTTTTACATTTTTTGAATGTAAGGCCTCTTGGGTGCCCGTCCACTGGTTGCCATAGCGCCTCCTCGTTCTTATCAAGCGTGGCAAGATTATGGTCTTCGGGTATGTACCCTAGGTCATGCTGACAACGAACGCAGGACAGATTCTCAAAAAAAGTGAGTTGGTCGCAGACCTGGCATTTAAAAGACTTCATTTGTGGGTTTGTACTTTGGACATCGAGCGTCATGGTAGCTGCAATGCTAGGTGTAAAACAAGAAAATCTGTGAGACTGATGGCGTGGAATAGGCTACTATTTTGACGCCAAACTGAAACCTGTAAAAAGACCTAAGTTGCTGTTTTTTAATCCTTTAAGCGGAAATGTTCTTCAACGTCGACATATGGTTTTTTACATTGATTTAACGCTGCAGGAATTCACGCACGTGCGACGCACCACACCCTTTGTAACTTGCTTGAATTAGCTTGTCAGCGCTACCCACATCTTTCACGCCGCAGATTGGCTGAGGCGGCTAGAGGTGATGTCGGGCACACAATCGTCAGCGACCACCTTGATGATAGGTTGGGATTGCTCGGAGGCTGTTGCCTCAGTCGGTGTGCTTCGCGAGCATGTCGATATCGATTTTATCTCAGATTCTTGGGACGCGGTGGCCTGGGTCGTTGGTCTTGGGCTAACTTGGGCTGCGAACAGATTATTTCTCTTGGCCCGCATTCCGAATAGAGAATAGTGTGAACTGACATGTAAGTTTTTCATCAGAATATCCAAGATAACAGCGTGTCTGACAACGTGATGACAATTGCAGCGATAAATGTGGTGCCCATGTCCTCAATCTCAAAATCCTCCAGGATCGCATCAGTCAAATAGAGAAGGAACGTATTAATAATAATTAAGAAGAAACCAACTGTGATGATGACGAAGGGTATGCTCAAAAATTTCAAAACAGTGCCCAGGGTCACGTTTATCAGGGAGTAAACAATGGCGACAATGATGGCCGTGCCATAGCCGCCAACCCTGATCCCCGGTAATGACTCCGCGAGAAGAAAAATCACACCGCCTAAAAAGAGTATGTGAAGTAGCAAGTCCATTTTTGTTCCTGTTTTTTAAAATTTTGTGTTTGTCACAATACAGGATACACGATCCGTGCCAAATCTTTAACTGATTGATTAATAACAATAATATTATCTTTCGAGATGTGGCTTTAGTCTTTTAGACCAACTTTCTGACTAAATTGACCATGAGTTGAGGTTGAGTGAAATACTGCGCGTGCGTTTCACTACAGCGATAACAATGGCACACTTAGTGTACTGTTGAGTGCACTGACGACCTGCTCTCCTCATCAGAACGTTCATTAGTATTTTAAAGGCACGCGCACATGCTCGATTTACATTACTGGCCTACCCCAAATGGCAAAAAAGTCACCATCCAACTTGAAGAATGCGGCATTCCCTATAATCTCATCCAGTGCAATATAGGAAAAGGCGACCAGTTTGCTGATGGTTTTCTGAATATTTGCCCTAATAACAGAATGCCAGCATTAGTTGATCATGAACCAGAGGATGGCGGAGAGCCGATATCTGTTTTCGAGTCTGGTGCAATTATGCTTTATATTGCAGAGAAGACAGGCCAGTTTATGCCGTCAGATATCAGAGGTAGATATGAAGTGACACAGTGGCTCATCTGGCAGATGGCCAATCAAGGACCAAAGACGGGTGAATGCGGCCACTTCAGGAGGTTGGACGATAGCCAAGGTGATCAGTCGTATGCTGTGACCAGGTTCACAGATGAGGTAAACCGGTTCTATGGTGTGCTGAACAATCAACTATACAACCAACGATATATTTGCGGAGATGAGTACACCATCGCCGATATGATTTGCTACCCGTGGACTGTTAACTGGGCAGGTCAGGGTCAGGATATCAATGAGTTTAAATACTTTAAGCGCTGGTTTGATGAGCTTGGTGAGCGCCCGGGCGTGCAAAAAGGCATGGCAGTGGGAAGCGAATTTGCCAACGATTATTCCAAAATGTCTGAAGATGAATTGGTGGCTCTGCGCAATATGCTCTACAACCAGAGAGCCAGGCCAGCGCCCGACACAGGTGGTTTGTTAGGTTGAGTACTCGTTCCACATGGCTAGTGATTCCCTGCTTTAATGAAGTCGCAAGACTGAGTAGGCAGGGTATCAGCGAGTTGGTGGCAAATGATGACGTTGGTGTTGTTCTCGTCGATGATGGCTCCGACGACGGCACAAGAGAATTATTGTTCGATATCCAGCATTTGGGCTCGGGTGTTGACGTGCTTGTTCTTCAGCAAAATGTCGGAAAGGCTGAAGCAGTGCGTCAGGGCATGGAGCATGCGCTGACGCTAGATGCAAAAATCGTTGGCTACCTTGATGCGGACTTTGCTACACCGGCCAAGGACATGTTAGCGCTGGTTCGTATGCTGGAAACCAGTCATGTAAAAGTTTGCCTTGGTTCCAGATGGCTTCATTTGGGAGCAAAAATAGATCGGACCTCATTCCGCCACTACGGCGGTCGCGTATTTGCCACGATAGCCTCCATGGTCCTAAGATTAAGTATCTATGACACACAATGTGGCGCGAAGGCGTTTCGTGTAAGTCATGCGTTAGTGAAATCACTATCTGAACCATTCCTCTCTCGTTGGGCCTTTGATGTGGAGCTCATTGGTCGATTGCTTAACGACGCCTCTGAAGATGCTAGGTACACGGAGCAGGATTTTATCGAGATTCCATTGCAGACCTGGCAAGACATCAGGGGGTCGAAGATTCGTTTTGTTGATATGGTGATTGCTACATTCGAGCTTTTGCTCATCAACAGTGCCCTAAAGCGATGGGCCCAACGAACATCGTCAACGTAAGCAAAGCCGGAGCGGTAAATGGTAGGCGTAAAACCATCGATTGATAAATTACTAGCCCTGATCGAGCAGAAGCAAGATGAACTGGTTTCGTTGACCCAGTCGCTCGTGCAAATTCCAACGATAAACCCGCCGGGAGACTATTACGCCGATTGTGTTGAGTTGCTGAATTCGAGGCTTTTGATGCGCGGGTTTGAAACCGAGATCATTCGCGCCGAAGGAACACCGGGAGATACAAAGCGCTATCCTCGTATGAATCTAATTGCGAGAAAAGAAGGGTCGAGGCCTGGCCCCTGCGTTCACTTTAATTCGCACATCGATGTCGTCCCACCCGGCCAGGGCTGGGACGACGATCCGTTTGCTGCGGTCGTGCGCGATGGGAAAATCTATGGTCGAGGTACGTGCGATATGAAAGGCGGGCTTGCGGCCTCTATTATCGCGGTTGAAGCGCTACTTGAGTGGATGCCTGATTTTCCCGGAGCGATAGAAATCTCTGGTACTGCTGACGAAGAGACTGGTGGCTACGGTGGTGTTGCTTATCTCGCGCAAAAAGGCTGGATGGCGGTGCCTCGAATCGATCATGTGATTATTCCCGAACCGCTAAACAAAGATAGAATTTGCCTTGGGCATCGGGGTGTTTGGTGGTCAGAGTTGGAAACCTTTGGTTCGGTTGCTCATGGCTCAATGCCGTTCCTTGGTGATAGCGCGATCCGGCACATGACAGCGGTACTGAATGAATTTGAAACAACGCTTTATCCTCTGCTGGAACAAAAAGTAACGGCGATGCCCGTTGTGCCTGATGGCGCAAAACAATCTACTTTGAACATCAATTCTGTTCATGGCGGATTGGCTGAGGGTTTCTCTGGACTGCCAGCCCCCATGGTCGCAGACTCGTGTCGCCTTGTATTAGATAGAAGATTTTTGATCGAAGAGAAGCTCTCCGAGGTTAAACAAGAGGTGCGAGAAATACTCGAGAAACTGACCCAGTCCAGGGACAACTTTTCATACGAGTTGAGGGACCTGTTTGAGGTGATTCCTTCGATGACTGACAGCAATGCAGCAGTCGTGCAATCGGTAGACCATGCGATCAGCCGGGTGTTCGGTCGAGCGCCGGAATACGTCGTATCTCCCGGGACTTATGATCAAAAGCATATCGATCGGATCGGCAAATTAAAAAATTGTATCGCGTACGGCCCGGGCATCCTCGATCTTGCGCATCAGGCAAATGAATACGTTGGCATCGAAGATATGGTCGAGTCGGCTAAGGTCATGGCGCTGGCAACCCATGAGCTATTGACGGGAGTACAGACAAGTTGAAATTACAGCACAAGAACGTTGTTGTTACTGGTGGTGCATCTGGATTTGGCGCCGGCATTGTCTCAAGGTTTCTCGATGAGGGCGCAAACGTAACAATCGTTGATTTTGACGAAACGGCGGCGATGGCCTACATCCAATCGCTTAAGTCTGACCGCGTGTTTTTTGAGTATGCAAATCTAGCTGAAGGAGAAAGCGTTAAAGACCTTTTTGGTCGTTTGCGTCGCCGCTGGAAGCAACTTGATATTCTTATTAACAATGCCGGTACAACGCACCTGCCAGCGCTCATGGAAGATGTGTCAGAAGAGGACTTCGATAAGGTGCTTGCTGTTAATGCGAAGAGTGTTTACTACACCAGTAAACATGCCGTGCCGTGGATGAAACAAAAAGCCACCGGGGCAATAATAAACATCGCTTCCACCGCAGCTTTGAGTCCGAGGCCAAAACTGACTTGGTATAACGCGTCTAAAGGCTGGTTGGTGACGGCAACAAAATCAATGGCAATTGAACTTGCTCCTGATGGCATCAGGGTCAATGCAATATGCCCTGTGGCGGGTGAGACGCCGCTGCTAACATCGTTTATGGGTGGCGATACGCCGGAAACCAGAGAAAAGTTTCTTACCTCGATTCCGCTAGGGCGGTTTTCAACCCCTGCAGACATCGCTGCCACAGCGCTTTATTTATCGAGCGATGAAGCAGCGATGATTACCGGTGTTGCCCTAGAAGTAGACGGTGGTCGATGTATCTGAGTTGCTCAAGCAGCAACGCGCATGACTAAAACATTGTTATTCGAATTCACGATGTTCCCACCAGGGGAAAAAATCTGGCATCTCGGTGCTGACCTTGCCGGGAAATGACGCTGGTCGTTTTTCAAGAAATGACGCAACACCTTCCTTTGCATCTGCGGACTTGCCCATTGCGTTGACGCCTCGGGAATCTAGATTGTGAGCGACCACAGGATGATCCGCGCCTAGCATTTTCCACATCATATTTCTGATCAGTGCGATAGAAAGAGAAGAAGTTTGGTCTGCAAATTCGAGCGCCAGTTTTCTTGCTGCGGGTAAGAGATCCTCAGGCTCATGGACACTCCTCAGTAAGCCCTTGTCTAGCGCCTCTTCTGCGCTGAAAACGCGTCCAGAGTAAGCCCACTCTAGCGCCTGACTAATACCAACCAGTCTAGGTAAAAACCAACTGGAGCATGCCTCTGGCACGATACCGCGCTTGGAGAAAACAAAGCCGTATTTAGCGGAAGTAGAAGCCAGTCTGATGTCCATTGCACATTGCATGGTAGCGCCGACGCCGACTGCAGGGCCATTACACGCTGATATGATTGGTTTCATGCAATCAAAAATGCGAAGGGTAAGAAGTCCTCCGCCATCCGCGATAGATTTTTTTTCTTCCCGTGTTGCTTCCACAGCGGCAGCGTCTGCATCAAAGGTGTTTGCGCCACTTGAAAGGTCTGCACCTGCACAGAAACCTCTGCCTGCGCCCGTCACGATAATGGCTTTGACGTTGTCATCGGCATCGGCTCGATCCAACGCGTCGATCATTTCGGTCATCATTTGCCCTGTAAATGCGTTTAGTTTGTCGGGTCTGTTCAATGTAAGAGTTAATATGCCCTCATCTACATCGTAAATTATTTGTTGGTAATCCATATTGTTACTCGCTGTTGTTTTAAAACCTATATGAAAAGATGTGCTTGGATAAGTTTGGTTGTCTCATTTCGAACAAGTTGCAATGTCGACCCTACTGTCCGAATCTTTTTGCACTTTGGAGATATGCTAGTTCCTGATCTGTGCTCGCTCGGCCGAGAGCCCTATTTCTGTGTGGGAAACGCCCGAAACGGGTGATAATTTGTTGGTGCCCGATAGCGTGTTCCAAAAAACTCTGTATTTGACGATGCCATTTCGGATCAGCTTCACTTTTTAGTATGCGAAATAGTTCGACCGATTGTTTTTGAAATGTCGCTGACTCAGCATGCTCGAATGGCATATATAGAAATGCCTGCTCTACTGGCTTCAGTAATTTATGTTGTCCGTTATCGATCAGTTGACGCGAGATAGCCAAAGCAGCGTCGTCGTTGGTAAACGCCCGTGCCTCGCCTCGATAAAGGTTTCTCGAAAACTGATCCAGTAAAATAACAAGTGCAAGACTGCCATGGGCACTCTCTTCCCATTCTGTTAACAAGCCTTGCTCGGCTGCTTGTAACAACTTGGCGAAATGACAGCGTATTGTTTCGTCTGCGTCGGGTGAACTCATAAACCATAGTTTGTTTTTAGATGCAGCAATACCAGCATCATCAGCCGCTGCTCCTATCCAGAAGTTCAATACGCGAACTATATCGCTCACCTACGGTGCCACTCTTTACCGGGCATGGGCTAACAGTTCTTCGTCGGTCAGTTCCAGATATTTCTTAAGATAGTGTACGCCGAAGTAGAAAGGCAAGGTGTCTGCGAGTGCGATCAGTAGCTTAAGCACGTAGTTACTACCCATCAACATAAATAGAGTGCCTGCTGTCATCGCGCCCGCGAGAAACTGAGCGCCAAATGTCACGGCGACGACCATAAAAGAATCGACACCCTGACTTACCACGGTGCTGCCATTGTTTCTTAACCACAAGTGTTTGCCGTTAGTGAGGTTCTTCCAGAAATGAAACATATAGACATCGCAATATTGTGCAGCAATATAAGCCATCATTGAAGCGGTTACCGCGCCCGTAGTTGTTGCATAGAGAAGAGAGTACATTTCTACCGATCCGCTAACAGTATCCCCGTTTGGCAAGCTGACGCTGCCCGCTAATGGTATGAGCTGCCATGGTGGCTGAAGTTCCGGGCTAACCGAAGGCATCATATTGCCTACCCACATGGTAACGACTATAAATACATTGAGTCCCAGTCCAACTGTGACGAGAAAGTTTGCTCGGGCACGGCCATAGAGTTCGCTGACTAAATCCGTGCACAAAAATGTAATCGGGTAGGGCAGCACACCAACCGCAACGGCCAAAGGGCCTATCTCAATAAATCGAGTGATACCTATCAGATTCAGCATCGTCATGGCGCTAAGAAATGTGCCAGCGAGAATCAGAAACACCCGTTCGCGTTTTTCATGCAGCTCAGGCGAGATCATTCGATCAGCAACGGGTAGATCTGTATCTTGAAGAGATGTCATGTTTCTATTTTTCCTCAGGGCTTCAAAATTTACTCAGAATAAATTCAGCGCTATCGCTCGACTTGTCCAAGGTTTGCGTGAATCACAGCGCCATTGATAACGGGATTCTCTGCAGCAAACATGATGGTGTTAGCGATTTCCTCTGGCGTCACAAGACGGCCAAAAGTGCTGAGTGTCGAGAGACTTCCAATAATCTCTGCATCCCCTCCAACATGGGCTCGAAGCATTTCCGTGTCTGTAAACCCAGGACAAACGCATGCGGTATGTATACCCGTGTTTGCAAGATCCTGACAGGTGGAGCGCATCATGCCGATGAGCGCATGTTTGCTCACGACGTAGCTGTATGTATTTGCGACAGCCTTTTCTGAAAGTGTGGAGCCAACATAGATGATGCCAGAACCTGGTTTCATTTTGGGAATCAAGACTTGATTTAAAATATGTGGCGCCACGACATTTAATTCGAGCGTATGTCGAAAGTCGGCAGTATCCGTGTTGGCTGCTGAGTCGCTCCTAAGTTCTGCCGCATTGTGAACGAGGACGATTTCTTCATCGAGTTGAAGTTTCTCCACCAGCAGAGTGAACTTGTCGGCAGCATCAGATTCGGCAAGGTCAATATTGTGATTTTCGATGCCGGGATGAGCTGCATCCGACCGTGAGATATTGATAACACGGTAACTTTTCTCGGCTGCCATTTTTGCAACCTGAAAACCAATTCCCTTGCTGGCGCCGGTGATGATAAGTGTTTTCAATTTTTACTCCAATGAGCTGAGGCGCCCTGCCCAGGGCTGGATAATATCTTGATAGTGAGATCAACAATGCCGGCATCCGCCAGCTCCGGGTGATTTAACACGCGGTTCAAGAAGTAGTGGGAAAGCTCTTCAACCGTGCTATTGGCAATAGGTAGAATCATAAGATCCCTTGGCAAAAAAGGTATCCTTTCGCCGTTGAAGACACCATATGTGTAATCGTTACCATGTTCGATTTCAAGATACGGTGATTCAGAAGGTAATATCATTTTTTCATCAACCTCGTCACAGACAGCCCGTAGCATGCGTTTCAAGATGGCATAGTCGAAAAGTAAGCCGTTGTTAGACACAGGGGCGGTAGCCTTGCACTCCAGTTGGTAATTATGGCCGTGCAGATCTTCGCGATCAGTCGCATTAAAGATCGTAAAATGTGCGATAGAGAAGTTAAACGCTTCTTTATTGAGTTCAATGGTACTAAGCCGCGGCGCTGAATTTGCCAAGGGTTTGTTTGCCGGTTCTTTCAATTGAGTTCCCAAATAGTTAGTGACATTAATATGTTACATGATGGTAACCCATTTGCGTCAATCTAGGGAGATAGTGCACACTCAGATGTGGTTGTTTTTAACACGGTTATTTAATGCCAGTAGAAATGAATCCAGATTTTGATTCGGAGGAAGATTAAGTGAGACTGACAAAGCTAAGTCGATCAGTGAAAGGGAAAATTGTTATTGTCACGGGTGCTGCCAGTGGTATGGGCAAAGCAACTGCAGAGTTATTTGCGGATGAGGGCGCCCAGGTTGCGGCAATCGATCTAACTGAAAGTGCGCTAAATGACGTCGTGGCAGGCATCAACGCGGCAGGTAATAGTGCAAAAGGATGGGTGCTCGACCTAGCGGATGCTGAGGCGATTAAGACTGTTTTTGATGACATCGCTGCGCATTTTGGCGGTATCGATATCCTGGTGAACAATGCGGGTATATCGCTTGGCACTGCGATCGACGCTGAAGACTATCCTGCGCTTTGGCATAAAAGTATTGCCGTGCTGCTAACCGCACATACCCTGACGATTCGCGCATCGCTGCCTTACTTGCGTCTGTCTGAACACCCACGAATAATCAATATCGCCTCAACAGAGGCGCTTGGCGCCACTAAATTCGGCAGCCCTTATACCGCCGCAAAATCAGGCGTGACGGGATTAACGCGGTCGCTTGCGGTCGAGTTGGGTGACGAAGCTATCACGGTCAACTGTGTCTGCCCAGGACCCATAAATACTGGCATGACCGCGGCAATTCCTGATGAAAATAAAGCGATATTTGCTCGCCGCCGAACGGCACTTAAACGCTACGCCGACCCGGAAGAGGTTGCCCACGCGACACTGAATTTTGCATTACCTGCCTCCCAGTATATGACAGGCGTGACCCTGCCAGTGGATGGTGGTTTAACGATACGTAATGCATAGCAGGAGCCAGTTTTTTTGTTGGTAGGCATTTGTTTTTGGTTTGCCGTGGCTCCGCGGGGCGCGCATAAACTGACTTGCTCATTCACGTGGCTGGTTTTCGCGTATTTACTTCTGTGAATCCCCCAAGGTTGCGTAAAGCTGCCGAGTAGCCAGAAAACAAAGCGACGAAAGCCGACGGGCTGAGTGCGCCTAACTGAAAACAATGATTGTATTCCCTTCGCAGGTGAGTAAACTTGCGCCGCTGTGCTGCTCCCCTGTTTACGCTTGTTATTAATGCATATTTCTCTCCCAGGTGCCCCCAATGTCCGATACAGAAGCTCCCGCGATCTCATTTGATGAATTAGGACTTACGAGCGATGTGCTCTCGGCCGTTAATGAAGTGGGTTACGAGAACCCATCGCCCATTCAAGCTAAAACGATCCCCTATCTCATCAAGGGTATGGACCTACTGGGTCATGCACCGACAGGAACTGGAAAAACCGCGGCATTCGCGCTACCCCTGTTGTCTAGACTCGATGTGAAATCAAAGAATGTGCAAGTCATGGTACTCGCGCCTACCAGAGAACTTGCAATTCAGGTTGCTGAAGCATTCCAGCGTTACGCCTCAAAAATCAGGGGGTTTCATGTGCTGCCCGTCTACGGCGGACAACCTTATCTGGGCCAAATCAAAGCGTTAAAGCGCGGTGTACAGGTTGTGGTAGGCACGCCGGGTAGGGTGATGGACCATATGCGTAAAGGTACGCTCAAGCTCGATAACCTGCAGGCTTTGGTGCTCGATGAGGCCGACGAAATGCTAAATATGGGCTTTCTTGAAGATGTTGAGTGGGTGTTGGAGCAAACACCGCAAAACAGACAAATCGCATTGTTCTCCGCGACAATGCCAAAGGAAATCAAGCGAATTGCTGACAAGCACCTGAATAACCCGCAGGAAATTAGGATCAAGACCAAAACGGCGACCGCCGATACGATTCGGCAGCGTTACTGGCAAGTCAGCAACATGCATAAACTTGATGCGCTTACACGCATACTTGAAGTCGAAACCTTTGATGCGATGCTGATGTTTGTCAGGACCAAAGTACAAACCGTTGAGCTTGCTGAGAAACTTGAAGCGCGCGGATACTCAGCTGCAGCACTTAATGGCGACATGATGCAGAAAACCCGAGAACAAATGGTTGATCGCCTAAAGAAGGGGTCCTTGGATATTCTTGTAGCGACAGACGTTGCGGCGAGAGGGCTAGATGTTGATCGGATTACCCACGTGGTCAACTACGACATTCCTTACGACACTGAAGCATATATACATCGGATAGGTCGGACCGGGCGTGCGGGTAGAAGCGGCGATGCGATCTTGTTTGTCTCGCCAAGAGAGCAACGCATGCTGAAGGCGATTGAGCGTGCGACGAAGAAACAAATCGAACCGCTTGAACTGCCAACAACCGAGATGGTCAACAACAAACGGATCGCGGATTTTAAACAAAGCATTAGCGATACCCTTGCGGGCGGTCGGTTGGAGTTCATGCAAGGTATTCTCGAGCAATTCGAACAAGAGCACGATGTGCCAGCGCTGGAAATAGCCGCGGCATTGGCAAAGATGTCGTTGGGAGATCGCTCGCTGTTGTTGGTTGAGAAAAAAGCACGCAAAGCGAAAGAACGTCATGTTGACGAAACAACTAGAAAGCCGCGTCGCGATGAGCGTCGGCAGGAACGTAGTTCGCGTCAATCCGGCGGCAAGGAAACAAATAGAGCAAACCGTAAAAAAGATCAGGGTCCTCCGGAGGGTATGGAAAGGTTCAGGGTTGCAGTCGGTCATGCGCATGATGTTCAACCGGGCAATATTGTCGGTGCTATAGCCAACGAAGCCGGACTTGATGCCGAGCACATAGGTCACATCAATATTCAGGAAGACCACAGTCTGGTCGATCTGCCGATGGGTATGCCAAAAGATATCTTCAGAGATCTTAAAAAGACTTGGGTTTGTGGTCGTAAACTTGACATTGTGCGCTTAAAAGAAGGCGCAGATGAAAAGCCGCCGAAGGCAAAACGATCTGCCAGTGCGAAGGGCAAAAAATCTGGCGCACAAGACAGAAAGCCGCGTAAAGCGAGGAAATCAAATAGTACCGATGATTAGCGCTCGACGCGTTGACGGGTAAACGCTATCCCGATTCAACCATGTGTAGGTGGGAGTGGAACACGCAGTCGCGAACCCAATGCGTGATAGGCAACTCATCTTTTAGGTCGCGATGCGGGCAAACATCGGCAACAGCAATTGCGTCTGTTCTTTTGTTCACATATCTGTGACGTACGCCAAGTCCCTGCCTGTTTGGGGACTTTTAACCTCAGTAATTAAAACTTCGGTAAGTGGGTATTTTCATCCGTTTGTCTGTTTCGTGCTTCGTGTTCGCTTCTTGTAGAATTTCTTAATGTTGTGATTCGTATGATTGTCGAGAATGTGATCAAGTGTGCGACCAATTTTAGTCGATATACGAATACGCTCTATTTGTGGCCAAGTAGAACGCTCTCCTTCAGAAACAAGTTCTTCGATTTCTTTGGCCGACAATTGCGCGAGGAGTTTTTGTGGGTCGACGAAATTGAAACTTGGTGCGATGTTTATGTCGCCAGTATAGTCCTGCGCCATGACCGAGTAGAACATGCTCATTGCCTGTCCCGCGCTTGGGATCTGACGAAGATATTTCCTACTGAATTGTTCGCTCGTCTTGAGCATTTCTCGCGTGGCGTGACGCATGACCGATTTTGTGCCACTCGGTAAAGGAACAAATTTGTCTGTGCTTAATAGTGCCAATGAAAGTGGGTTTGCTTGGCTCACGATGTAGTGGTTGACGGCGTAAAGCCTGGATAACCGTTTCGCCGGCAAGTCATCTGTCACGGCACCGTCAACCCAGCGCCTGTTAGGCAGGTAAGGTTGTGGTTCGCCGTAGACATTTTTAGCCATCAACATCACTGGAGGAAAAACGCCGGGAACGGCGCACGATGCCATGACAGCGCTTCTGATATAGACGTTGGGAGACGTCACCGCGTTCATCAATCGAGAGGTTTGGTGCTCTTCGTGTGGTGCAATCGTGACACTGATCGAGCGACCTGTTTTTTCGTAAGCTTCCTGAAACGTCATGTCCGGTATAAACCTTTCCAGCATCAATTTAAGCTGATCGGGGTCGACCTGTGGACGAATCAATCCCCAAGGTTGTTGTCTGGGCTGTTCATCAAATGGTGACTGAAACAGGTCTGTTTCAAAAAGCGCTAGCAATTCTTCGGTGGTGTGTGTGCCAAGTAATGAAGCAAACACCGATCCTGCACTGGAGCCTGAAATTACGTCCGGTAATAGATCCTGTTCGATGAGCGTTTTTCCTACACCGTGATGGAAATGACCTAGAGAGCCGGCACCGCTCATCATCAGCGCCGAGCGACCAAAGCACAGACGTGCGCGATGAAAGAAATCTATTTTGTCTTCTTGGTTAAGTTCCTCCGTTTCAGGCAGACCCTCTATGTGGTGTAGTGCGTCAACGACTTCATCGACATAATCGGTAATAAGCTTTTTTGTACCAATTTTTGCCTTCTCGTACATGGCTGCATTGCCGATACCACCCTGATTGCCGTGAATGCCCTCGTTTAAGGCGAATAGCAGTCCCACATCGTCACGATTTGCTCGTAGCTTTCTGAGTTCATCAACCCGGTACTGAATGTTGGCGTAGTCATACTCGTTGGAGGTGGGTTCGAGCTTCCATTTATCCATCCCCGTTGCTTCATCGTGAGCGAGAGCGGAAGCTTTCCACGCGTCATAGCTCGCCGCGCGACGTAGTTCCCTGTCTAGCCGAGAGGGGCTGGTTCCGAGTGACAACATGTAAACTCCAATCGCAAAACGTACTATGTTGCAGTGCAGTATAGAGCCAATTAACTTTGTGGTCACTAATGAATTAACCGTTTTTCTCTCTAGCGACGAAGTTTTGGCTCTCCATTGGAGAAACAGCAGCTGATTCGATGCATCGGGCAGATTTGGGACACCGTTTTACCTGTTGTGGCGTGCTTTCAAGGGTACCGGACTTTTTTGCGGGACCGCTGGACTGAATATCCGGTGGGTGTGGTTCGACGTCCTCGAATATTATGTAGCGGTGTTATTGTCGGGTGATCACCATGTCTGATTCGACCATATTATCCATATCGTATTCGATATAACTTTCCAGATCTCTCCTTGACCTCGTTTCATTTAACACTCTGAGAACTTGGCTAAGTATAGCCAGTGCCATGGAGTCAGAACTCATCGAACTTGACGCGTCCGCCTCCGTTATTGCCTGATCGATGAGTTCTTTCGCTCGGGTATTTTCTCCACTCACTTCGTCCACCTCATTATTTAAATGTGGCATGATGCCCGTGAACAAAACGTAACACCTTGCGCCAGATCAAAAGTGCTGGAACAAGCTGCGGACGTACCTCAACAGATCAGGGAAAAATTGTGGAAGTAACAAGAATTGGGGCTTACGGCATCCTCATGGATGACAACCGGGTGCTGCTCTGCCGGCTCTCGAGCCAAGTGTCAGGGTTTGTCGGCAACTGGACTCTGCCGGGTGGCGGCATCGAGTTTGGTGAGCAGCCTGCAGACGCCATGGTCAGGGAAGTTGAAGAGGAGACCGGATTACATGTCATACCAAGAGACATTGTTGACGCGCATTCACTGCAGCGAGAGATTGGTGGGCGCAACATGCATTCGATACGCATTGTATATCGGGCGCAGGTGACCGGGGGACAATTGAGGTTTGAACAGGATGGCACAACAGATCGTTGTGAATGGTTTACTGAAGAAGAAGCACGCGCGTTGCCGCTGGTAGAACTTGGCAAAGAAGGCATCGAGTTGGCTTTTAGGTAACGTAGACCATCGGCAACCCAGGAGCAGGTGAAATGACCGAAGGCGTGTGGCGAGAAGCGACAACCGGATTCCAGTTTTCGCCGGAAAAGATCGTTGTAACGGAAGAGTTGCAGAAAGAGAAATTACGTCACTGTGGTCTCGATAGTGATGTATTGCATGGTCATGTAGATGCTTCTTTTTTTATCAGCATCGGTATTCACGTTGGGGTAAAACACGGCATTAGTGCTGAGGGCAATGTAAACATGCTAACGGGCCTGACTCAGTACCGCCCGGTGCGCCTTGGTGAGGTGCTCATTGCACATGGCATGATAACGGACGTGCAAGACGTGCCGAGGGGACAAGCGATAGAAACAGATGTTTGGTTTGAGGACGTAAATGGTAAGCGCGTTGTGAGCGCCCCAAGAAAGTCTCTAAGACCTGATCCTGAGAAAGCCGACCAGCGGGGCGCAGGTGAGCGGCCTGACCCGGTGATCAAAGATGTGAAACAGCTCGAAACCGTGGGCACCTATTCGCTGACCCCTGAGGCAGTAAAGGCGTATTCATCAGACGGCAATAGCATTCACTATGACATGGTCTCTGCCAACAAAGCCGGTTTTAGAGCACCCATCATAGGCGGGGGGATGGGTGTACATTATCTGGTCCATACGTTGTGGCAGCAGCGCTTGGCTGAAGCCTTTGATATGTCTATTTATTTTCGTCGACCTATATTCTGGGACGACACTTTTACCGTTGCAGTTTCTCCATGGAAAAGTGTCGGGCTAATACGGGAAGGTAAGGTGCTAACCGAAGCGCGTCTGACGCTTTCGAAATAGCCGTTTGCGAAAACCATCTCTGGTAAACTGAAAAATCGAAGCAACGAAGGAATCAGATACTATGCCTCAAGCGTTTGAAGGGATTCGCATTATCGACTTTTCTCAGGTTCTTGCTGCACCATTCGCAGTCATGCAGTTGGCATTGCTAGGTGCAGAGGTGATTAAGGTAGAGCAACCGGAGGGCGGCGATCAAACTCGAGGGCTGATGAATCTTGGCGAAGATCTTGGATTGTCACCCTCATTTTTGGGTATGAACTTGAATAAGCAAAGCCTGACGCTCAACCTTAAAGCACCGGAAGCGGTAGAGATTGTTAAGCAGTTGGTCGCTAATGCCGATGTCGTTGTGGAGAATTTCAAAGCAGGCACCATGGAGCGCATGGGACTTGGTTTCGATGTGCTAAAGGCAATCAAGCCTGACCTGATTTACTGTTCAGTCACAGGCTACGGGCAAAACGGACCTAAGGCCGGTGAGGCTGCCTATGACGGTGCCGTGCAAGCGGCCTCGGGCATGATGTCGCAAAATGGGCATGCTGAAACGGGTCCAACTAGAGCAGGTTATATGCCGGTAGATATGTCGACAGCCTTAAATACCGCTTTCTCTATATCAGCGAGTTTGCATAGAAAGGCGAAAACCGGTTTGGGTCAGCGCATCGATGTTGCGATGATGGACACTGCGATCGTGATGCAGGCCTCGCAGTATAGCAACTACCTTAACCAGGGTAGCCTTGTTGGTTTAAGAGGAAATTCATCCCCCACTCGACAACCGACAGCGAATGTATTCGCAACCAGCGACAGTTATATTCAAATTACCGCACTGAGACAGCCGCAAGTAGAAAAGTTATTCGAAGCTATCGGAGAAGAAGAGAAATTGGCCCTGAAGACATTTGCAACGCCTGAATCTCGTATCGAAAACGGCGAGGTCGTGGGGGCGCTCGTTGCTGCTGCTATACAAAAACAAACAACGAGTCATTGGCTGGATAAGCTTGCAGCTTTGGGCATTCCAACTGCAGAAATTAGAGAGTTGCCGGAAGTGATGCAAGATTCTCAGTTCGAGCACAGAGAGGTGTTCGAGACGCTGTCACACCCGGCCGACCCGGAAAAGACCTTCACCGTTGTCAAAGCTGGTTACATGCTGGATCAAGATGGACCCTCAGTGAGGAAATCTCCGCCATTGTTGGGGCAGGATACGCAAGAAATACTTGAGTCGTTAGGCTACGACGCTAAACGGTACGCAGAACTAAAGCAAAATGGAATCTGCTAGTCCTACGAGCTAAGTTGCACGCTAATGGTGATGCTCAGCACCATCAATTCCGTGGGTGTGGCCATGGGAGATTTCTCCGGGGGTCGCTTCTCGCACTTTTAAGATATCGATTTCGAAAGTGACGGTTTTTCCCGCCAGAGGGTGGTTGGTGTCGACGTCTACGTTAAATCGTCCAACTTTTGTGATGACCACATCCTGCGCGCCCTGCTTGGTATTTACTTTCACCGCCATGCCTGGCTTGTATTTCTTGTGTTTGGTAAGCAGGTGCTTGATCGGCACGCGTTGGCTGGCATTTTCTTTAACCAAACCATAGGCGCGCTCAGGTGGAAGAGTAACACTGAGCGTGTCGCCCATCTGTTTACCTGCTAACGCTTCTTCAACGCCAGCCATCATGTTTCGATGGCCGTGGAGGTATACCATTGGGTCCTCGGGCGTACTTCTTTCGAGTTCGTTATTGTTGTCATCGTTAAGCACATAACTAAATGCCACAACTTTGTTTTTATCAATGATCATTTTCGAGTTTCTTCCCATGTTTTATCAAGATGTGTCGTAGCTGCACGTTTACCCGAGCTTGATGCCTTTATCAGTAATCAGAAATTGTCGTTCTGGATTGTCTTGCGGCACCTGTTGATCACCGTTGGTATACATAAGAGAACCGTCGTGGCTGTACTGTAATATATAGGACTTCCGTTCCCCGGCGGTCTGATTTGATCCGGTTCGGTGAGGTGTTAAAGACGAAAATACAACAACATCGCCTGCTTCGGCTTCCACCGGCACGGCATCCACCATACCACTCAAACACTGCCAACCTAAATCAGTCTGCCAATGTTCAAGTGTGCCGGTTTTATGTATGCCCGGCATAACCCAAGGGCAGCCATTTTCTATGGTCGCGTCAACCAGCGGCACCCAACAAGTAAGATAGTCTTGGGGGCTAACAAAGTTGTAGCCGTTGTCCTGATGCCAGGGAAATTCCTCCGGACAATAGGCCTTCTTGTAAACAGCCTGGTCCCAGTATAGACGCGAAGTTGGACCGAGTAGATCGAGACATAAACCAGCAAACACAGGGTGCATTGAAAATTTTCTTACCACATCGCTCTTCAGGACAGGATGAAGGGCGAATGTAATTTCATCCGCTCGGGCAATGTATTTTCGCTTGTCTTCAATGGTACGAAGAAACGCATTGGTTTTTGCCTCGAGCGGATCAATAGCCTCTGTGACCGCGGCCAGCAGTTCAGCCGGCAGTACATTTTTTAATAAGAAAAAGCCGTCTTCGTTCCACTGTTGTGCGTGCTGCTCGGAAATCAAATCAAAAGGAGCGTTGGCATTTTGCCAGGTAAAGCCCTTGTTCTGAGGATGTTTTTTCAGCGCCATCGGTTCGAATATCCCATGTCGAAATTGAAGTGTGAGCCGGTTTCTAAAAGCTTGAGTGAGATCCTAACAGATTTGCAGATTTCTTACGCACCGAAATGCAGCGCGTGTGCCTTGCAGTGTTGCGGAATATCGGGTCTTATGGGAAAGAGAGCACAGCCGTTACATGCACTTATTTACAGCAATCAATACGGTTATTTATAAACATAGACGAACTGAAAGGTGGGAATAAAGTGATTCATAAGTTGATGAAAAATTGGCATCTGCATTTGCAAGGAGAGTTTCCCGGAGGTTTGGACGAGCTGCTCGCGGACGACGTCGAGTTTCACTCACCAATTGTATTCACTCCTCAGAAGGGCAAAGCAATTACCAAGATGTATTTAGGTGCGGCGGGTAATACCTTCAGCGATAACGCTGATCCTTCCGAGAAAAAGCTACAGGATCTCGAGTCAAGCTCCTCTAAATTTAAATATGTCAAAGAGGTGCTTGCAGGAAATCACGCAGTGTTGGAATTTGAGGCCGAAGTCGATGGCAAATATGTTAATGGGGTAGACATTATTACCTGCAATGACGAAGGCAAAATTACTGAATTCAAAGTGATGGTGCGACCGCTTCAGGGTGTAAACGTCATGCACGAGCAGATGAAAGCCATGTTGGAGAAGATGCAGAAACGATAATTCGCCTCTGCAATGTGCTCGTTTATATTATTTGCTGTGTTAGTCCCATAGGGGTGATGAGCTTTTCATCAGTCGGTCCATTTTTAACATTCGCGCAACTGGCTTATCCGTCATCAGCACAGAGTCGCGCCAGAGTATTTCCGTTTGTGGGCTGTCGGATAGTCCGACGATGCGGCCGCTGCCCTTGTATTCCGTCTCCGCGAAAACTGGACCGTTGATAAACTCAATCTCAATCGCGCCATACAAACCTACAAAGGGCTTTGCAACTTGGGAGATTAACGCAACCTCTGGCGTGTCAAAAGCTCTGACTATCTGAGTGACAGGAAGTACCCTGCTGCCGAATTCATCGGAAGTTTTGTAGCATGTCAAAGGTTCTGTAATGACGCTAAGCTGCGCGTCTAAAAATGGTGTTTCAACGAAACAGCGTTGATCCTCACACTGCGCGCCGACCTCTAGATGCTTCAATATGCGCAACTCCGAGACGGGTCGAATAGACTCGAGCTTTTTACGTAGCTCTGATTCTCCATCGTGACCACCGCACGAGGCGGTGCCGGACGCAACGATAGTACCGTCCTCTTTTTCCATCCAAACACTTGCTCGACGGATGGCGCCGACTTGCTCGGGCGCTGTTGCCAGACATCTGACGGGCTCTTGGTCGACTGTTGCGTTTCTGAAATACATTGAAAGGGTGCCCGTGTGCCAAAAATCGACACCGAACATTGCAAGTAGTAGGGGTGGAAATTGTTCCATATGTATCGCGCCGGCAACTGTGCCTCCTCTGAAGCCCAGATCAGTTGCTGTCGCGTCGTCGTGAATGCCGCCTTTTTGGTGCGCAGCGGTGTTTACCGGTCTGCGCCATTCCCCTGTCATTGCTGCCTGCATGCGGTCTACTCCTGTTTTTTTGCCCCTCAAGATTCAATCACTATCGGTTGGGCATGGCAACTATTGCGTATTTTCGGTTGTTGCGTGAACTAAGCTACAGTCAATACTATTTCGTTGCCTCGGCAGTGTTTCCAACCATCATCGCGATAAGTTGTTCAAGCCGCTCGGATGAGCCTGATCTATCAGCCTGATAAATGACATGGTCGTTTGGACCGGCATTTGGGTTGAGAATAATGCCCCATAGCGGATCGATTTGATTGGGTAGCATTGAGTATCTAACGTCGATGATGTGTAGTGGGTTGTCGGGGTCGATACCCAGATAATCGTTTGAGAACCAGTTAAACCTTTTAAGATCATCACTCTGTTGGGTTTTTGCTTTTAACCAGGGCAGGTCTCTGACTACATTGAGTTTTCTGATAGTGTCGCCCTCGAAGAGTTGCGGCTCGATGCCCATTCTATATCCATCTACATAAAATCGGTCCCGCGTCTCATAAACGACTTTCCATAGGAGCAAATTTCCAAAGCCAGGTTTTGCCTCTAATCTTGTGGGTGTGTGCCCGCGGCTTTGCGCGAGTTCCCAACCCTGCACTTCGGCGCGTTCCCGCTGCATAACTCCGATAAGCAAATAGCTGACGCCCCAAACCAAAGCGAATTTTGAAAAGATCGGGTTGGCTTTTCTGACACTCAAGATCACCAGTACAATCAAGGGCACCGTAAATAGCGGGTCGACGACCGAGACGTTGTTCCACGCAATCCGCAAATCAGAGAAGGGCCACAGCAAGAGAGTGCCGTAGGTTGTGCATGCATCAAGCAGGGCGTGCGTTGAGTACCCGAGCAGACAGACCAAATACCCCTGCTTGAATGTCAGTGATTGTTTGTACAATCGATAAAAAAGCAGCGAGCAGATGAGTGCGCCGATTGGTACAAAGATAAGCGAGTGAGTGAATTGGCGATGGTACTCGAGAAACAGAATGGGATCCGTAGGAGATTGGATGAGAACATCGATATCCGGCGCCATCCCAGCGATGCAACCTAGCCATGCTACGGTTTTTAATTGTTTACTTTTTACGACGTGCTTGTTGCTCGCTATCGGCAGCGACGCACCCAGCACACCTTGGCTTATCGGATCCATAGATGTATTTTCTCGATGAATTGTTTTCGTTCAGTAAAAACTGGTGTCTGCTTGTTGAGGATTAGGTGGTTGTCGGTTGCTTAATTGCCAAATTTCCCAACAGGCCGAGTCCAAGCGCAGCCATTGAAACAGATACAACAGGTGTGAGGTAGTTAAAAAAGGCGTAGGGGAGATAATCAAGCACAGGCACGCCCAGCGTCGCGGCGTAAAAAGCACCGGCCGTGGTCCAAGGAATAAGTCCGGTAGTCACTGTCGAACCTTCCTCGACGCTCCGGGACAACAGACTGGAGTCAAGCTTCATTGCGTCGAACGAACCCCTGAATAACTGGCAGTTCAGAATGATGCTGATATATGCCTCACCCATTGCAATGTTGCCAACAAAGCCTGACGCAATAGTCAGCGCGATGAGCGATGTTGTGCGTTTAATCTGATTTATCATGCCGGAAAGTAACACCGCTAGAAATCCCCCGCCGAATAATACGCCGCCGAGGGCCAAAGCCATCAGCGAAAGTAGCAGCGTCCAGCTCATGCTTGTGATGCCCCCACGACCCAGCAAATTATCGATAGACTCAATACCAGTAGTACCCGGAGTGTTCGACCAGAGTGCATTGGCCACAGCGATAGAAGACGATTGTTGATACGCGATAGCAATGATCGTTGCGGTAACGATGCTTGCTGTCATGCTCACTTGAGGAGAATATCGCTTAAGGCTCATGACTAACATGACCAAAAGTGGTAACAAGGTGATCACAGGGTTGAGCTTGTAAGTTTGATCTAGCGCGTCTCTGATCTCAGCAATGTTGGCGCTTGGTAAACGATTGTCGGCGTAGGATGCGCCTATAACGAGTAAAATGACGGAGACAATCAGTAAGGTTGGAACTGTCGTGATTAACATCGTTCTAATGTGAGTATAGAGGTTCGTTTCTGCACTCATCGCGGCAAGATTCGTCGTATCCGAGACGGGAGACATTTTATCGCCAAATGTCGCGCCGGAGACGATCATGCCGGCTACAATGGGTAGTGGTATTTGCAGCGCCTCACCAATGCCGATGAACACAACACCTAGTGTGCCCACCGTACCCCACGAGGTGCCTGTAGCAACAGACATCAGGCAGCAAAGTATGAGCCCGCTGAAAAGGAAAAACGAAGGCTCGAGTATTCCTAAACCATAATAAATCAACATGGCAATGGTGCCACTCTGCATGAAACTTGCGATGACCATGCCGATAAGGATGAAGATATAAATTGCCGGTAACGCCCGGGTGATCGCTCGGCTCATCATGTCCTGAATATCTGCATAGCTGTATTGAAGCATCGCTGTGTTGGTGACGGCCCAGATCAGACAGGCAAAGATTATCGTGTGAAGACTGATGCCAAACACAAATAAGCCAAGCGAAATAAATCCGACAATTGGTAGAAAGCAAAACAATGCATGAAACAGACTCGGTTGCCTTGCGTCGGGAGATGTTATGGCTTGAGTGTCGGGCGTTTGCAATGCTGCGGAGTCAGATTTGGGCATCAGGGTTGAGTCCTTAACGGGTTGAATGATGAGTCGCCAGCGGTTTCAACACAGGGTATCAATGGTAATTGACGACCGCAATTCATCTGCCTGGCCGTTTTTAATCTGCGAATTGTACCCGTCTGTCGGTAGAATTCCTGACTTCATTTGTTTTTGCCATTACGATAGGGGTCTGATCGCACGCTTGGGTCATACAGGCTGGCTGCAAATGCGTAAAAAGTCTATGAACTCACAAAGTGTCAAAGGTGTAACTATGATTCGATTTCTGATTGCGGCGGTATCAATTCTATCGTTTGGCGGGCTCCTGAGCGGGTGTGTGCAGGGTGCCGGTGGTGCCGGTGATTCGACCGCGAATATGGCATCGATAAGTGATGGCAAGTACAAACGTCCGTCAGACGCCGAAATCAAGTCAATGCTGACGCCCTTGCAATATGATGTTACCCAGCATGAAGGCACTGAGCGCCCCTACAGCAATGATTATTGGGAGCAAAAAGATGAGGGTATCTATGTTGATATTGTCAGCGGTGAGCCCCTTTTTAGCTCTACGCACAAATATGACTCGAAGACAGGATGGCCGAGCTTCTACCGCGCGATCGATGATCGTTTCATAGTCGAGAAAAAAGACTATAAAATGATACTGCCTCGCACCGAGATTCGTAGCGCGATCGGTGATTCACATCTTGGCCACGTGTTTAACGACGGTCCCAGACCTACTGGTTTGCGTTATTGCATGAACTCGGCGTCGTTAAGGTTTATTCCTCGGGCCGCATTAGCCGAAGAGGGCTATGGCGATTACGCCACGCTATTCAAGTAAACCGTGTCAAGCGGTTCGACGCAGATAGCGTGTCACTTTGACGAGATATCTGCCAATGCCTTTTCAAGGGCGTTGGCTATGAGGTCTATCTCCGTTTCACCGATAATGTACGGGGCACCGATACATAAAATATCTCTGTACTCTCCCGTGCCGCCTGGATAAAAAAACACGCCCGCTTCGATCGCCGCTGACATCATCCTACTGGTGATATCCTCGCTCTCTGCAAACGGTTCTAGGGTGTCCCGATTTTTGACTACTTCGATACCAATGAGCATGCCTTGTCCCCTGATCTCAGCAACCAGAGGATGCTGAGAAAACTGATCCTGAAGACGGTTGAGCAAAGCGGCGCCGGTCGACCTGCACTTTTCAAGTAGTGATTCCCGTCTTAGAATCTCCAGCACGCAAGTTGCTGCGGCACAGGATTGGGGTAATGCACCGAAAGTGTGGAACATGACCTGCAGACCGCTGGCGCTTATTGAATCGGAGATCTCTTCTCTGCCATAAACACCGGCAATCGCGGCGTAACCACCGGCCATGCCCTTACCAGCAACCATCAAATCGGCTTCGATACCGAAGGTTTCGCAACCAAACTTATCGCCGGTGCGTCCGAAACCGGTCATAACCTCATCCATAATCAGCAGAATGCCATTATCTTTTAGAATTTTTTGTGCCTGTTCCCAATAGCCTGGCGGCGCCATGATTGCGCCGCCACTTGAGCCATTCATCGGTTCGGCAATGAGCGCAGCGATATTTTCAGGCCCGACCGATGCAATCGTCTGCTTCAAATCATCAATATAATAGTCTGTTGCATCCTCGTGGTATCGACCGAGTGGACACCTAAGTGGGTTCGGGGTTTTGATTTGGTGATATGTGTCGAGGATGGACTCAAGGCCTTTTTTGCGACTTGCATGACCGGAAATCGCGGCGGTGGTGATCGTTGTGCCATGGTAAGAAAGACTGCGCGACAATATCTTGTTGCGTTTCGGATTACCTTGGCTAGCGTGATACTGAATTGCTATTTTAACGGCAGCCTCATTGGCCTCTGAGCCGCCTGAGGCTAGATGAATGCGATTGAGATGTGGGGGTAGCCAATGTTCTGTCAGTTCTTTGATTAAATTCTCTCGTTCGGGTGTGAGCCAGAGCGGAATGACAAAAGAGGCGTTAACCAGAGCATCTCTGACCGCATTGGCCACCTCCTGTCGGCCATGGCCAATGTTTGCAACGACGGCGCCACCGGCAGCATCGAGAATTTTTTTACCATCTTTGCGGTATAAATATGCGCCCTCTGCATGGGTGATTTCGATGGGAGTTTGGGCCGGTAAAAACGGCCATTTAACATTTTGCTCGGACATGCTTTGTTTTGCCTTCGTTTTTAAACCGGGATGAGATTTCGCGGAGCTTCAGCGGCTAGAAAGAATAATGCACTCAATTGCAATATTAGGAAACTGTAATCAAGGTTATATCAATTGTTGTGTCATGCACGTCCGGTGTATAGTTTTAAATCGCTTCGATAGAATGTAAGCAAATTTCAAATATTTTTAACGAATAGGAAACCAACCATGGATCATGATATTCCGGCTGACCTTCAGGCTTACTTGGCTGTACTCGATGAATTTATCGAGAACGAAATTATTCCGTTGGAACAAAAAGATGACAATATTCGCTTCTTTGATCACCGACGCGAGGACGCCAGAACTGATTGGGAACGTGGTGGATTGCCCAATGATGAGTGGGAGGCCTTGCTTGAAACAGCCAAAGCTACGGCTGACGCCGCGGGTCACTTCAGGTATGCATTGTCCTCTGAATACGGCGGCAAGAATGGTAACAACCTCGACATGGCGATTATTCGCGAGCACTTAGCGACGCGAGGGCTTGGTTTACATAACGATCTACAAAACGAACATTCTATCGTCGGTAATAGTGTAGGGCTGTTGTTGATGCTTAATTATGGCACGCCCGAACAACAAGCAGAGTGGGTACCTGAAATGCTTGAGCGAAAGCGGGGCTTTGCATTTGGTATCACTGAACCAGACCATGGGTCCGATGCAACGCATATGGAAACGACGGCGGTCCGTGATGGTGATGGATGGCGGATTAATGGTGCAAAAACATGGAATACGGGTATTCACAAAGCGCCTTATGACATGATCATGGCAAGAACCAGTGGCAAAGCCGGCGATGGCATGGGTATCACAGCGTTTTTGGTGCCTATGAATTCTGAAGGTCTTAAGATTGAGGAAATGCTCTGGACCTTCAATATGCCGACTGATCACGGCACGGTGTCGTTAAATGAAGTTTATGTGGATAACAATGCCATCTTTGGCGGCGAGGGACGCGGCTTGCAGGTCGTTCAGCATTTCTTTAATGAGAACAGAATCAGACAGGCAGCCTCGAGTCTTGGTGCCGCACAATTTTGTATCAACGAGTCGGTTAAATATGCTCAGGAGCGTAAGCCTTTTGGAAAGCCATTGGCTGTCAACCAAGGTGTGCAGTTTCCTTTAGTCGAGCTCCAGTCGCAGGCGGAAATGCTACGGGCGCTGATTCACAAGACGGCATGGCAGATGGATAAATACGGCAATTTTGAAGTCTCCGATAAGGTATCTATGTGTAACTATATTGCTAACCGGTTGTGCTGTGACGCAGCTGACCGAGCAATGCAAACCCATGGCGGGCTAGGTTATTCCAGGCACAAGCCGTTCGAACATATATATCGCCATCACCGTCGATATAGAATCACCGAAGGCGCAGAAGAAATTCAAATGCGTCGGATCGCTGGATATATGTTTGGCTTCATGAATCAACAGAAACCCAAGGGTGTGACGGACGATTAGTATGCCGAACGCTGATGTTGATAAAAAAGATCTTGATCTGGCGATTGGCCAGGTTCTCGATCGGCATGTGGCTGCGTGCCGGAGGCTCATCGGTGTAGAAAGATTATCCGGCGGGGCAAGCCAAGAGACTTACCGAATCACAATCGAAACCGATGATGGAGAGCAACTACTGGCGATGCGAAGAGCCGCGGGTGGTGTCAAAGTTGAACCCGTGCCTGGCCATCCCGGGCTTGATGTTGAGGCCCTGTTGATGCAATGCGCGCACGCTGCCTCGGTGCCAGTACCAGAAGTCTATTATGTTCTTCAAGATGAAGACGGGTTGGGTGATGGTTTCATTATGTCTTGGCTGGAAGGTGAAGCGTTAGGCGCAAGAATCAACCGAGCGCCGCAGTATAGTGCTGTCAGAGAATCATTGGCGTATGAATGTGGTAAAAACCTAGCGCGCATCCATCAGATCGACGTCGTAGCGACTGGTCTTGATAAAAAGCTTGCTGAGATTTCCCCTAGGGAGTTTGTCGAGCAAACCTGGAACAGATATATCGAGTTCAATTCTCCGTGGCCGATGATTGACTACACCGCGCAATGGCTGCTAGAGAATGTGCCGACCGATGAAGGGTTCTGTCTGGTCCATAACGATTTTCGAAACGGCAATTTCATGATCAACGAGGAAGGCATCATTGCTGTGCTTGACTGGGAATTAGCCCATATTGGTGACCCAATGCGTGACTTGGGGTGGATCTGCGTAAACTCTTGGCGTTTTGGTAGTGCGGGACCTGTTGGTGGCTTTGGTGAATATGAAGACCTTTTTCGTGGTTATGAAGAAGTTACTGGTACCAGCATTGACAAGGATCGCGTCAAGTATTGGGAAGTTTTTGGATCTTTCTGGTGGGCCGTCGGGTGTCTTGGCATGGCGGAACATTACCGAACAGGACCTGACAAAACAGTTGAGCGGCCCGGTATCGGTCGTCGCTCCTCGGAGTGTCAAATCGACTGCGTGAACTTGCTGATACCAGGAGAGGTTCATGTAATTGCACCTGACTCCGGGTACGACAATCTTGATATGCCGCGAACTGACGAACTGATCAGCAGTGTAAGGGACTTTTTGCGAACAGAAGTCATGGCGGAAACGGCAGGTAGAACAAACTTTATGGCAAGGGTGGCCTCCAATTCACTTGATATTGTTCTGCGTGAACTCGAACTGGGCGCGCGGGCAAAACAACAGGAACTCGAAGGTCTTAGGTTGCTTTTGGGTGAACAGAATGACACGGTTGGCTTGGGAGCATTACGGTGGCAATTAACCCGTAAGCTTCGTAGTGGTGAACAGCCGTTGCAGGACGCGCAGTTGCAGCATCATTTAAGGCAAACGGTGACAAACCAGATCGCGATTGATCAGCCGAGATATTCAGGCTTGAAAACAGCCTTGGGCAACTAAGGTGAGTTAAAGGCAGCCGTCGGCGCAGACTGCTTGAAGGTGAGCCGCGAGTTCGGATACAGAATGAATCCCTAGTCCCGCAAGCCCGCCGACAACGGTGCCGTTAATCCTGATAAATTGGAGATCTTTACCAATCTGGATTTCAATTCGTTCCGATGTTGATGTCGGGTCCCAACTCTCAATGGTTTGGCTGATCAGATTAGCAACTTCGTGGCCATAGCTGTCGAGCAGATAGCGGGCGCTGTCTTCGGCCCAACCGTTGATTTTTTCTGCCAGCTTATCGTCAGCAAGAATAGATCGACCAAATTTTTCGACGGCTTCCTGAATGGCTTTTTTAAGCTCTGCGTCGGGCGTCTCGCTTTGTTCGAGTAATGCCCTTTTGATGTCGCTCCACAGTGAACCGGTGAAATCGCGAACGGCAACCTGCTGCAACAGATCCTCTTTTATCGAAATCTCTTTTTCCTTGATGTCGTCAGAATATTTCAGATCTTCCATAAACTCATTGCTCATTTGAACGAGTCGAACACGCATTGGATGGAATATGTCGACTTGCATCTCGTAGAGCGCCTTGCTCGTAGATTTCATGATCTTTCGATAAACGGCTTTGTCGAGTGAGTTAGGGAACCACCACGGTGTTTCCTGTTGTATTTTTTCTCGCAGTTGATCATCTGAATCTTCCAGCACACCAAGTGCAATTTTTACGCCTGCGTCAAAAGCGGCCTGCTGCCTTCTGCCTGAAGTAAGAAAAGTAAGTACGTCGCCGATAAGCGGTGCGAATGATGTTTCGCGAATTTTGTTTTCGAGCTTGCGCTCGATCATCGCTTGAATATCCTTGTCGTTCATCACCCTGACTACGCCCGCAATACCATCAGTGATTTGTTCGGCAACAGCGCTTGAATTCGCTGGCTCGATAATCCATGCAGCAACGCGTCGACTCAGATCCATCGACCGAATTTTGCCCGTAATGACTTCCTCGGATAGAAAGTTTTGCTGCACGAATATGCCGAATTGATCGGCGATCGTGTTCTTCCTGTTTGGGATGATTGCCGTATGGGGTATTTTGAGGCCCATGGGGTAACGGAAAAGCGCGGTGACAGCAAACCAGTCAGCGAGTGCGCCCACCATGGCAGCCTCTGAGGTAGCCTGAATATAGGGCATGACTGCATGCAGATGCGAGAACACGCTGGAAACAATGTAAATTATTGTCACAAGCAGAAACAAGCCTGAGGCGAGGCGCTTCATCTTGTGTAGTTCGGCCTGTTTTTCCAATTCGAGTTCTGTAAAGTTTTCCAAAAACATAACGCGGTAGGACCATCGGAGAGGCAATGGGGATTAGCGTGTATTTTAGAGCAATCTGATGCGTTAATGTAGTCGACTTGGCGCGTCAATGGTTGCAACCATCGCAGTAGCTGTGGTCCCATTGGGACATTAAATTCTCAAGACGGAGTATTAGGTGGACGTATTTTCAATGCAGGGCAAGACAGTGCTTATCACGGGAGCGTCATCGGGTTTTGGTTCTCACTTTGCTGGCGTGCTCGCTGCAGCTGGAGCAAACGTCGTGCTCGGCGCGAGAAGAGTAGAAAAAATTGCCGATAGGGTGGCCGAAATTAGAGAAGAAGGAGGTGAGGCGTGTGGTTTTTCCCTTGACGTGCTTGACCGTCAGAGTTGCCTTTCATTTCTTGAACAGGCGCAAGCCAAGTACGGCAGCCTTGATGTCCTGGTAAACAACGCCGGCGTGGAATCTGGTGCAAAGACCTACTCAATGATCGATGAAGATGATTGGGATCATGTGCTCGATACCAATCTGAAGTCTGTTTGGCGCCTCTCAAAAATGTACACAGAAAAAGTGATAGCCAGTGGCAAGAAGGCAGGAAATATTGTCAATATCGCGTCCATTACCGCCTACAGAACCATCAAGGGGCAATTCCCTTACGCTGTTTCGAAAGCCGCCTTGGTGAAGGCCACCGAGATTATGGCGCTCGAGGGGGCTCGCTACGGCATTCGGGTGAATGCGCTGGCACCAGGTTACATCCTGACCGATGTCTCGCGGATCCTGCTCGAAGGCGACCGGTCTGACACATTTCGAAATCGCATCCCAATGCGTCGTTATGGTGAGTTCGAGGATCTCGACGGGCCGCTGCTGCTTCTTTGCTCAGATGCCTCGAGTTATATGACGGGTTCAACAACCGTCATCGACGGTGGGCATATTTGCGCAGAACTCTGAGTGTGGGTTGCCGTGGCTTATTGTTGTGTCTCGGGAGCGAAAAGAGCGCACGCAAAGGATTGCAACAGTCGCGCTCATGAATGATAATGATTCTCAACTAGACAAGTGCCATTTCCAACATGAACCTCGCTGAACTGAGTGAAAAAATGACCTGTCGCGTAGTAGATGCGGCGCAAACGAATAGCGAATTGCAAAGCAGACTCTATGCGCTTGGCTTATATCCCGGTGTGAGAGTCGATGTGCTGCGCTTTGCGCCTGCCGGTGACCCGATGCAAGTGCGCGTCGGCGGCACTCTGCTCAGCATACGAAAAGCAGAAGCAAACCTCATTTCTGTAGAGACTATCTAAGTGTCTGATCTGACGATTGCGCTTGTCGGTAACCCTAATTGCGGTAAGACGACGTTGTTCAATGCGCTTACTGGTGCGCATCAGAAAGTCGGCAACTGGCCGGGTGTTACTGTTGAAAAAAAGACAGGGCGACTCTCCCTTGATGGTGAAACAGTAGAACTGGTTGACCTGCCCGGCATTTACTCTCTTGAGCAGGAATACCTTGGGTTGGATGAGTTGGTCGCGCGGGAGTTTTTGCAAAGCGACGCAGTTGATGTGGTGGTCAACATCATTGACGCAACCAACCTCGAACGAAATTTGGTTCTGACGCAACAAGTGCTGGAGCAATCCAGTAAGGTTGTTGTTGTTTTAAATATGACCGATGTCGCGAAGCAGCATGGTATTAGCATATCGGCTGAAACACTCTCCGAACGATTGGGTGTCGAAGTAATTCCCATTGTTGCATCTCGCGGGGATGGACTTGAGACGCTCAAAGGGGTCCTTGCAAATTCTCTCGTGAATGGATCGGCGGCGCATATTCAATCCGAGGCACCGGCTGCTTTCGATGATCAAGATGCGAATGAAAAACTACTTAAGCGATATCATCGGGCGCGCACTCTCGTAGATGGTGTGGTGCTTATGACGCCAGTCGAGGACAACCTTACCGAGCGGTTGGACAGATGGGTGTTGAACAAATGGTTGGGTATACCATTTTTCCTCATGATGATGTATTTGATGTTTACTGTCGCCATTAACATGGGTGCTGTATTCATCGACTTTTTCGATATTTTGTTCGGTGCTGTTTTTGTCGACAGTGTTCGTTGGCTGCTTGAGCAGGCGTCTCTCCCCGAGTGGTTGATCGTACTGACCGCTGACGGTTTGGGCGGAGGTATTCAGCTGGTGGCAACATTTATTCCGGTGATCGGATTTTTGTTTTTATGCCTATCGGTGCTCGAGAGCTCTGGATACATGTCCCGGGCCGCTTTTGTGGTGGATCGTCTCATGAGTCAATTGGGATTGCCTGGCAGTGCATTTGTACCGCTGATTGTTGGATTCGGTTGCAATGTTCCCTCGGTGATGGCGACCCGAACCCTTGGTCGAGAAAGTGACAGGTTATTGACGATAGCGATGGCGCCCTTTATGTCCTGCGGCGCTCGGCTTACCGTTTACGCCTTGTTTGCTGCAGCTTTTTTTCCTGACAATGGCCAAAATATCGTTTTCCTCCTCTATCTCCTCGGTGTCTCAATGGCAGTGCTGACGGGTTTTATTTTCCGCAAGGAAATTTTTGCGGAGGAAGTGACGCCCTCGTTCCAAGAGATGCCTTCGTATCACCTGCCGGTATTAAAAAATATCCTGATCACCACGTGGTTCAGGTTGAAAGCCTTTGTGTTCAGAGCGGGAAAGACGATTGTGTTGGTCGTTGTGGGTTTGAGTTTTTTGAACTCAATCAGCACAGACGGGAGCTTCGGCAACAATGACACAGAGTCATCTCTACTTTCGGTGGTAGGCAAGAAAATCACCCCCGTTTTTTTGCCTATTGGGCTAACCGAAGACAATTGGCCGGCAACAGTTGGGCTTTTTACCGGTTTGTTCGCGAAAGAGGCGGTCGTGGGTACGCTTGATGCGCTGTATACCAATGACGTCGAGACAGACGCAGATGAAGTACCAGACCTCACGGGTGCAGTTGCTGAGGCCTTTGGGTCAATTAAGGCGAACGGTGCAGACTTGATTGGTGGGCTAGGAGATCCGCTCGGACTGTCGATTGGTGACGTTACTGATGCCGCGGCGGTTGCTGAAAACCAGGGTGTTAACCAGTCGACATTAACTAACATGTCAACTTTATTCGTTAGCTCATTTTCGGCATTTTGCTACTTGGTCTTTATACTGTTGTACGCGCCCTGTGTCGCTGTACTAGGGGCGGTAGCCAAGGAAGCTGGCATGCGCTGGACCTTACTGATTTTTTGTTGGACAACCGGTCTGGCCTATATTACAGCGACCTGTCTCTATCAGCTTGGCACGCTATCAGACCACCCGCGTTTCTCAATTCTCTGGCTACTTGGTTCGGCTGTGATCATGTTTGTCACTATCAAAAATTTGAAGCTGATTGGTAAAAAAGCGCTGCCCGACAATTTGATACCCGTCGTTGCAACTCAATAGCGTTGACCCGGTCAGCAGCGTAAATGTCTAGAATTTGTTGTCCGTACCACGTGGTGATTCTCCGCGAGTACAAGTTTCCAAAACCTGCCTTAATGCGCTATCTTCCGCCCAGTGTTAGTTGGCAGGCGAAAAAAACCTGCTAAGTAGCGTCTCCATCTCCCAATAAGCGACTCGCCTGTAGTTTCGTATAATTTTTGTCCATCATCAGTTACTATTATCGGCCGACGAATTTAAGGCTGTTCCTTTGCGTTTTTTTCAGGCGCAACCAATGCGTTTTGACCTTGAAGGTACTTGATCGACCGCAAGTCGACTATTACCAATATTGATACGGCAATCGATTCGAGTGCTTACTCGAGTGTAAGGAGTACAGAGAGATATGGATGGATATTAGAACCAGACTCGCGTTATCGCTTGTGTCCGTTTCCCTGCTTAGCATGGCGTTGCTCGGTGCGTTTGCATATTACACTGCTGAGGGGTTGCTGCAGGAAATCACTGTGCGTCAGCTTGACGCGTTGGCCGAAGGCAAGAAAAGAGACCTTGAGAAGATTCAGGAAGGTTGGCAAGACCGCGTTGAATTAATGAAGCAACGCGTCATATCTTCCGCCGGACAAGACGATACTTTGCCAAATGATTTATCCCCCAACCTTGATCGTATTCTCGCCAGTGTCGATAACGTTAGCGCTCTGCGTGTACTGGATTCAACGGGGCAGTCAATCGGTAAAGCCGGTGAGTTTCCCGAGGGTTACGTATCTCCAAAGGCAATAAGCACTGATCCAGTAAAATATCTGGGCACTTTCTTCAGTGCTCGCACAGGTATACAGGTCATATATTCAGTCGACATGATGCTCGAATCTAGTGGGGCTGTGATTATGGAAGTCGTTGTTGATGGCACTTCATTGCAATCGGTGACGAATGATTACACGGGTCTCGGTGAGACGGGTGAATCAATGATTTTTAAAGTTGGAACAGATGGCCATATTCTCGTGCTGAATGAAGTAAGACATGCCGTTGATCAAAAACCGTCTGTACACATTCCTCATGCGGAAGCGCCGGTTTTCATGACTGAAACCCTTGCGCGAAGATCGGGCGTTTTTATTGAAGGAGCAGAAGATTATCGAGGCGTTGAGGTGTGGGTTGCGTCGAGGTTCGTTGAGAATTTAGCCTGGGGCATTATTGTAAAGGTTGATGCCGTAGAAGAAAGACAACGCTCGCTGCAGCTTCGCAGTGACATGATGGATATTGGCATCGCACTCTCTGCATTCGCCATTATTGGCGGTACGCTTTTGGGGTTGTACTTGGCGCGCCCGATTCACAATCTGGCCGAATTGGTCCAACGAATCCGCCTCGGAGAAAGCGACTTACGTGCTGAAGTAAATGGCGATGACGAAATTGCTTATCTCTCCGAGTCATTGAACGAACTGCTAGAGCATGTGCAGAAAAACGCACCGCTACCGCCCCCTTCATCGGAGCCGCGCGACTGACATGATGACGGAGACACTAGATTTTCTGAAGTTATTTGGTGGATTTGTCTACTTGCTAATGGGTGGTGATCTCTTGGTCAGAGGGGCACTTGGACTGGCGAGAGAGAGCAAAATACCTCCCATGATTGTTGGCCTGACAGTCGTTGCGATGGGTACTTCTGCACCCGAGCTAATGGTTTCGACCATGTCTGCGTTGTCTGGTTTTCCCGGCATTGCCGTGGGTAATGTCGTGGGTAGTAATGTCGCTAATGTGCTGCTGGTACTCGGGGTTCCTGTCTTAATTCACCCGATTGTTTGTGATCAGGAAGGTCTCGGAAAACAGGCGAGCTTGCTCGTTGGCGTGTCTGTGCTGTTCCTGCTGATGTGTGCTTTTGGTAGCATCACGTTTACAGGTGGTGTGCTTTTAGTTTCTCTTCTTGTCTGTTTCCTAATACTGGCAACGCGTGGCACTGCGCTATTGCCTATGGATGATGCAGAGGAAGAGCTTGAACGTGTGCTCGGTCTACCTAGCTATAAAAGTACGATTAGTCTTTTCATTGTGCTCGGTGCTGTCATGCTGCCCTTGGGCGCTGACTTGGTGGTAGATGGTGCTGCTGGTCTAGCAGCAGGGTGGGGCGTGTCAGAAGCTGTCATTGGTCTGAGTTTGATTGCGCTGGGAACATCTTTGCCCGAGTTGAGCACGACGGTGATTGCCGCACTCCACAAAAGCTCCGATGTCGCGATAGGCAACGTCATCGGCAGCAACATGTTTAATATTCTTGCCATTTTGGGTATCACAGCCCTTTTGACGGAAATTCCCGTCGACCCGATGTTCTTACGTTTTGACCTGTGGGTTATGTTCGCTTGCACGGTGATGTTGTGGATTTTTATATTGACCAAAACAACCATTCGCAAGCCAGCAGGTGTGCTGTTTCTCGCGGGTTATCTGGGTTACATGTACACGATTTATTGATTGTGAGCTGAAACAACGATGGATATTAGGGCTCGCCGTAGCCTTTTTCCCCATTCAGCGCGTATTGTCAGTTGTTGAAAAAGCCCTGAACCTCAGGGCTTTTTTGTTGGCCAAATGTCTTGAGTGATATGGGTAATATCGGCTCGTTACAGCTGAAAGCTGATACCTAAATGGCCAGCCAAGCCGGGCGCACGGTAGCCGAAAACCTCTTCATATTGTTCGTCTAGAGTGTTCTCGAGCCGCGTAGTTAATTGAACAGCGTCGTTCAAATTGTAACGGTAAGAGAGCGATACGAGTGTGTAACTACCCAAGGTTACAACCTCCTGCGGCGTAGGAAAGGGTGGAAAGTAGTCGTCGAGTTGGCTGCCGTTGTAGCTAATGTTGAGGTTCAAATTCGACTTGCCGAAAATGTAGTTGGCATTAACCGATCCAGTATTTCCCGGACGTCTAATCTCGTCTCGTTGAACACCTGGTTGCGTCTCCTCTGTTGCGTCGAGCCAGGTATAGTTTGCCTGCAAATCGAGATTCTCAGATGCCCGCCACGTGAAAGAGGTTTCAAGCCCCTTACGGTATGACTTGCCCTGTCGGTTATCTGCGGTGAACAAGAATGTGGTTGAGTCAAACACAAAGCCGTTTATCTCATTCTCCAGCGTCGCGTCAAACCAAGACGCCGAAAGCTGAATGTTGTCTGTCAACTGCGAACGAAGGCCCAGTTCCCAACTCAAGGACTGTTCAGGCTTCAGGTTAGGGTTTCCCTGAAAGTTGGTAAAAAAGCCAAAGCGCTCACTGAAGGTCGGGTTGGTGTTGGCCTCGCCTATCGAGCCAAATAATGTCGCCGTATCGTTGGCGTGCCAGGCTGTAGTGATTCGCCAGCTGACCGCATCGTCAAAATCACTGTTGTTATCGAGCCGTGAGCTGGCAGAAAAATCGACCTTATCGCCGTTGTACCGGTATTCAGAGGCAAAGCTCGTTGTGTCGGTACTTTCGTCGCGATTCGGGTCACCGAATACTACAGCGCCTCGCTGGGTGAAGTCCTCCTCTTCAAATTCCGCAATGAGAGAAAATGTATGCTCGGACGAGAAGAAGTCGGTCTGTGCTCTGAACCCCGTTCTCACGCCGCTGGTAAGATCGTTGACCGGGCTGGATGTTTGATTCTCATTGTCTGTTTCTACACGAGAGGCGATAAATTTTTGAGAAATTTTACCGTCGAGTAGCGTTAACTTGAGGTTTGCTCCGAGGTAACTTTGCTCACTGTCGGTTTTTGAATCGGCATCGATCGGCAGACCGGTAATGACAAAATCGGTGGCATCAAACTCTGTTTCTGAAGTCGTCTGTCGATAATTTATGCCGGCTGAAATCGAATCACTGAAAAAAGTAGAGCCTGAAAGATGAAAGGTTGTGTTCTTATAACCATCGGATTCGTTTCCCTGTCTTGAAATATTTGTACCGTCTGTTTCCGTACCATGAAGTCCCAGTTTAATCAGGCTGCTGCCGCTGGCGTTTTCGAGGTTTAAACCCCAGCGATTGGTGCCGTACGATCCAAGTTCCAACTGTCCCTCGATATTGCGATTGTCCTGTTGGCTTCGGTCCGGGCGTTCGCTGCTTGTGATGATGTTAACCACGCCCGACATTGCGTGGGCGCCCCAGAGCGCGCTTTGTGGGCCCCGAATGATTTCGATTTGTTCAACGCCTTGAGTGGTCATGTGCGCAAAATTAAATTGCCCCCCCTGGGACAGGTCGTTCGCGTTTATACCGTCAATAAGAACCATGACGTGGTTCGCTTCTGCACCACGCACACGTAGCTGAGTAAGAGCACCTCTTGAACCTTGTTGGTTGACGGCGAAGCCGGGCACATTGCGCAAAAGTTCTGAAAGACTCGCGGCGTTCCTTCGATCGATTTCCTCTTTTGTAATGAGCGTAATAGCGCTAGCTGTATCTCGAATAGAGACAGGCGTGTGGGAGGCTGTAACTGTGACAGACTCAAGGCTGTCCACGAAGTAGTCTGTGTCTGTGGTTAAAGAAGTTTGTGCCCCGTAGCTTGAGGCGATCATGCCATGTAACGAAAGGTAAAAAATTGTTGGTGTGGTAATTCTTATTGGTAGTTTCATTTTTTCTCCGCACTCCACCCGAGTGTTATTATTTGAATGGCGTTGGGTGTTGGAGAAACAATAAAGACGTAGGCGTGCGCGCAGACGACGTTATGTCAACCACCGCCCGCCGCGATGTGTAGATCAATAAGTAGCGAGGCCGGTCTCCGGGCTTACGAGCGAAAAAAATTTCTGTGTACTTGCCTTCCCATACCCTAGGGTACAGTGGCAACTAAAGTACACTTGACTCGATCACCGTTGCGGGGGCAGCTTCAGACTTGGCAAAAGACGATTCGTGTAAACGAAGCGTTTGTCATACTGAATTCCCGTTTAATCCTCATTTGATTGAAACTGATGATAGTAAAACCAGTTCCCAAAAAATCGAGCGAGGACACCTTCTACGAAGAACAGATGATAGGTGGGCAATTGCTGCGGGTCAACGTAGAATTAAAAATAACGTTGATCAATCTGGAAAACGGGTGAGTGCCCGATAAATTTATGGCGAAACTGGTATTGATGTGGACGCTGTGTCTTTTTCTTTTTCCGCTGCTTTTCCTTCAGGGAATCTGGGTGCGACGAACGACGCTTAGTTTGCCCGAGGCAGCGCACCCGAATTACGGGACATTTGGCGACAAGGAATCCCCTGTTCATATACTCGGGCTCGGAGACTCAGTCATTGCAGGCGTTGGTGTTAGCAATCTTGACGAATCTTTAACTGCGCAAATCGCGCGCGCAATATCATGTAAAGTTGATCGAAGTGTTGTCTGGCAAGCTAAGGGTTGCAATGGCGACAAGGCGCGAGACCTGCTGGCGCGATATCAGACGGCGGATAGTAACGACTCTTCGAAACTTCAGTTTTCTGAGACAGGCGAGCTGGTAGAGCCAGTGTCACCTGATACCGCTAATGGCGTACGGCAGGGCGGAAGCGGTACGATTAAGCCTGACTACGTGGTGGTATCAATAGGTGTGAATGACGTGTCCGGACTTACGTCGTTGACGCGCTGGAATTTCGAGATTACGCAAGTGATAGCTGCGCTCAGAGAACAATTCAACGTCCCGATTATCTTTTTAGGTATACCACCGATGGCGCGTTTTCCGGCGCTCGTTCAGCCTCTGAAATTTGCCCTCGGCGTCAGGGCAGCTATGCTAGATAAAACAATACAGCGAGCGGCAGAACTGCTGCCTGACATTCACTGGATTGATTCACATCATCTATTTCAGCCAGAGCATATGGCGGCGGATGGGTATCACCCCTCGACAATCGGCTGCCAAGTTGTAGGAGAGGTTGTTGCAGAGGTCGTTGCAGAGGTTATGGTAACGCTCGAGAAAAACGTCAGATGACAAAACGGGTTGCTTGAATTTTTGAGAGGGTGAGGCAGAACAATGAGAATTGCGCTAGCTGGTATTAATCACGAGACAAACACCTACTGCAAGTCGCCTACGACGGCCGATGCGTTTTACCAGTATCGTGGCGAAAGAATGCTTAAGATGGCGGGGACAGAAACCAGCACCGGTGGGGCATTAGATAGGTGTAGCGAACTCGGGATCGAATCTGTACCAATATTGTTCGCGAGTACGCAGCCGTCGGGCACGATTGAGCAGTCAGCATATGATCAATTTAAGACCGAAATATTAGCGGGTATCAAGCGTGAGCAGGAGGACGTGACGGCAGGAGGTATCGATGGCGTTTTTCTCGATCTACATGGCGCCGGCGTTGTCCAAGGTTTGTCTGATCTAGAAGGTGACTTGACCCGTGCGATTCGGCAGCAGGTTGGAGAAGCCATGCCAATAACGGCAGCCTTTGATCTGCATGGGAATATTACACAGTCTATGGCTGACGCGTTGGACGGTATTTTTTCGTGCCATTTGTATCCACACACAGATATGCATCTGCGTGCGGCTGAAGCCATAGATTTAATCGTCGACATGATCGAAAATGATGTCAGACCAGTGACCTATGTTGAAACGATTCCCATGTTGGTACCTTTAACAACCACGATGGAGGGGGTTGGGCAAAATACATTGCGTAAAATGCTTGCTGCTGAAGCTGAATCTAATGTGATTGATGTTAGCTGGTTTCACGGTTTCCCCTATACGGATATTCCAGAGGTAGGCAGTCACATTGCAGTAACCACCCGAGATAATCGAGAGCAGGCGGAGAAAATAGCTAAACAATTGGCAAGTCAGTTGTGGCAAACGAAGGAGCAGTTCCGACCGATAAGCCTGACAGCTGAAGAGGCACTAGCCGAAGCAATAGCCTGCAAGGTCCGACCAGTTGTGATTAATGAGGTTTCTGACAACTGCGGTGGTGGCGCTCCGGGAGACGGCACACATCTGTTACGCGCCATGATAGAGTTAGATATGCAAAATGCATGTTTCGGCTTTGTCGTTGACCCTGAAGTCGCTAGCTTAGCGCATGAGGCAGGCGTGGGTTCGACTGTAGCGGTCTCATTGGGCGCCAAGGAGGATGATTTTCATGGCACGCCTCTTGAAATTACCGCCTACGTGAAGGCATTGCACGATGGCCGCCTCACGATGTTAGCAATGGCCAAGGGTTTTGGGCTTAACCTCGGCAAGCTCGCGCGCTTGGTGGTGGGCGGTATTGATATTATTGTTGCCTCAAATCGATCTCAAACCTTCGATCAGGGACCGTTTTTAGCCGTGGGTATCGATGTGACTGCTTATGATGTTGTAGCACTGAAATCTTCGAATCATTTTAGGGCAGGCTTCAGTGAGTTGGCGGGTAAGATTGTGACAGCAGATACGCCAGGTCTGACCACACACCAAATTGCTCATTTTCCCAGACTTGCCGCAGGCAGGCCAGTTTGGCCACTTGATGAGGCTGCGACATATGCCTCAGACAATTAATTTTACAATACAACTGGAACACTAATAACAGGAGAGATAGATGCATACGGAAACAATTGAGTACCGAGACGGTGATACAGTGCTGGAGGCATATGTTGCCTGGGACGACAGTATCGAGGGGCCTCGACCGGGCATTCTTGTGGCTCACGATTGGACCGGGCGTCGTGATTTTGCGACGTCTAAAGCAGAGGAAGTTGCGAAGCAGGGATACGTCGGTTTCGCACTTGATATGTACGGCAAAGGTGTATTTGGCGCCGATGGCGACGTTGAGAAGAACGCCGGGCTCATGGGGCCACTGGCGGAAGACCGAATGCTGTTAAGAGGACGCATGAATGCGGCGCTCACTGCGATCAGAGCCCTGTCTGTCGTCGATAGCGAAAAAGTGGCGGCAATGGGTTACTGCTTCGGCGGCATGTGTGTGTTGGAATTGGCCAGAAGCGGTGCCGATGCGCTGGGAGTCATTAGCATCCACGGTATTTTTTCGCCGGGTGGCGTTGCTAACGAAAAGGTGACATCGAAGGTGCTTTGTCTGCATGGCCATGACGACCCAATGGTGCCGCCAGAGCAAGTTGTCGCCTTCGAGGCTGAGATGAGTGAAGCGAATGCAGATTGGCAGGTGCATGCATATGGCGGTACCATGCACGCGTTCACAAATCCTGCGGCCAACGATCCAGGATTTGGCACGATGTACAACCCTGATGCGGACAGAAGAGCGACTCAATCAATTCAGAACTTTTTCGACGAATTGTTTAGTTAATTTTTACCAATTATCGATTGCCCTATGGTCAAAAAAGCGTTCCTTACAGGCTGTGTCTTGCTAATACTGGTTCTGACGTACGGTTTTAATCAGCTCCGGTTGGCCCATCGCGATATCGATAGTATTTCTCCTGAATTACCCGGGCTGGCAGCAGTTCGGGCTTCAGGTCTTATCTCCGACTTGCCATCGAGTATTGCCTATTACAATACCGCGAGCCAGCGTGTGACTCGCAGCTCAGTGCTTGATGAAGATGACGACCCTGGCGGAACCGTTGAGCAGGGTGTTGGCTCAGAATCAAAGGTAACTCAGATGGTGGATATGTCGTTCCCTGCGTTTGTTCTGACATGGGCAGATGGGCGGCAATTTGTCATTGATACCGGCTTCACTGAATCCGAAGCAAGAGATTTTGGTCGCCGTTCAGCTTTAGCAGGCGCAGGGCCGATTGAATTTCATGGGCTAGTCGCTGATCAGCTAAATCTGACGCAGGTCAAGGGTGTCGGTTTTTCTCATCTCCACGGTGACCATGTGACCGGCATACAAGCATTTTGTCGTGGTAATGCTGATTTCACTCTTGTGCAAACGATGCAGCAGTACAGTTGGCATAGTTATTTGACTCGAGGCGGCGCTGAGTTGTTGAATGAGCTAGATTGCGGCATTCAATTACTGTTAGACGACACACGGTTGCTTAAGGAGATAAAAGGTTTCCCCGGTTTATATATCATTCATGCCGGAGGTCACACGCTAGGCAGTCAGATTTTTGTGGTCCATATTGAAGAGGGTCCATACACAAAAACATACATCCTAGCAGGCGACATGGCTAATCACTTTGATGGTATCAAATATAATGTCAGTAAACCGCATGCTTACAGTCGCTGGTTGGTGCCAGAGAATCTTGATCAGCTTTATAAAGTTCGAGGTTGGCTTAGTTCGATGAACCAGGAACCGGACATTTCGGTACTTATTTCTCACGACAAAAGCCAGCTTGTTGGGAGTGGGATACCGGTACATCAGCTATCCGGTCTTTCCCAAGGTCTATAGCTGAGGCCTGAGAAGGTCTCGAGGTTGTGAGCGATAAATCGCTGGTTGAAAATTACTGTCGCTAATCATCAACCGTGTATCAGCAAAAGAAGATGAGCCTATGTCAGGAAAAACAGCGAGCTTAGACGCGCAGCAAATTAAGGCGAATGCGCGAGAAATCGCCGAAGAAATCCGTGATCGAGACCTTTCGCTTGAATTCGACAGGCTTAGAAAACTTCCCGAGGATATTGTCAGGAAGCTGCGAGCGGGCGGTCTCTTCAGAATGAACATGCCCCGATCCTGGGGTGGGCCTGAGATGAATCCCATGGATCAGGTCGAAGTCATCGAAACGCTGAGTTGGGGCGATGCTTCGGTTGGTTGGTGCTCGTTTATCTGGTGTGATTCCGGCATCTATTCGGGGTATCTCGACGATAAAGTTGCGCGAGAGTTGTATCCTAATTTGGATATGGCGCAGTCGGGTTGGGTTTACCCCGGTGGACGTGGGGTAAGAGTCGACGGCGGTTACAAACTGACGGGTCGTTGGATCTTCGGTTCAGGTTCGAATCATTGTGAGCGACTCGCCGCTGGTTTTGCGGTTGCCGAAACTAGTGCGCCGCAGGTGGAGCCAGGTAGCCCGCCAGAGTGGCGGGTTGCGATCGCGCGCCCTGAGCAATTCACGCTTCACGATACTTGGCACACAATGGGCCTCAAGGGCACCGGGAGTACCGATTATGAGACGGTCGATCTTTTTGTGCCTGAAGAGCATACGTTTGCATTTACGGATGAGCCAAAGCGTGCGGGCTCTATCTGGAAACAGCCGAATCACCTGCTTCGCAAGATGAGTGGTGTGCCGCTTGGTGTGGCAAGAGATGCAATCGACAGGGCGAAACAAATACTTGTTAGCAAGACAGACCGTCTGACAGGACTGGCCTACAAGGATTCGCCCATTAACCAGCAGGTGATTGCTTTGGCCGAGGGAAAACTGGGTGCTGCTCGCGCTTATGTCATGGAGTCCCTAAGTACTCAGTGGGAAAAACTGGAATCTGACCTACCGTTAACCGAACTTGAACGCGCTGCTGTGATGATCTCTCGTCAGCAGGCTTTTCAAGCGGGACGGGATATTACGCGAATGATGTTTGATCTGGTTGGAGGTGAAGCTGTGTACACGCGCAACCGGTTCGAGAGATTAGTGAGAGATATGGAGACAGCCTGCCAACACATCGTTGCTCAAGAAAAAACGCTTCAGGCGCCTGGCGGTTTGCTGCTAGGCGCTGAAAGTGGTCCACAGGTGATGCTCTAGTATTGATGAAGCGGGACAAATTAGAATGTTGAAAGTGCAAGTTCCTTATCTGTAATAAATTCAAGCAATGCTGCTTGACCTCTTTGCGTTGCTTCTATGCCTCGCTTGATTGCCGGAAGAATTTCACTTGGATCAGTGACCCTTTCACCGTAACCCCCGAACGCCTGCGCCATGTCTGCGTAGTTTCCAGAGATGTCTGTTGCACGATATTTCTCAGTCGATACCTGCATTATTGGTAGCTCGATTGCCATAGAAAAGTTGTTGAAAAGGATAGAGAGAATTGGCAGTCGCTCTCTTACTGCTGTTTCAAAGTCCATGCCGGTAAAGCCAATAGCCGCGTCACCCCATACGTTGATGCAAAGTGCCTCGGGGCGCGCTAGCTTTGCGCCCATCGCTAGGCCAAGGCCATAACCAAGCTGGGTAGTCTTTCCCCAGCCAATGTAACTAAGTGGTGTCGTACTTTCCCAGAATGGCATGATCTGGTCTCTAGGACTGCCTGCGTCGTGGGTGATAACAGTGTTGTCTTTGTCTACCGTGTGGAGCAAGTCCCAGATGACTCTGTATGGACTGATAGGCGCATCATTATTCGTTAGTTTCGGCATCCACTCAGATAGCCAAGCTGCCTTAGTCTCCTTAATTCGCGCTGGTACCGTCTCTTTGCGCGTTTCAGCGGTTGTCTTTGGTAGCTGATCCATTTCCGCGATAAGCCCTTGCAGTGTTAGTTTCGCGTCACCTACCAGCGCGTGCTGAACGGGGACATCTTTGTTCAAATCCATCGGATCAAGCGTCGCATGGATAATGGTTTTCCCTTTTGGCATTTGCACGCCGAAGGCCGTTAGGGCGAAGCTGCACCCTATCCCGAGGATGACATCTGAATCTCGCAAAAACTCATGTACGTTGCGGGGCATTGATCTGCCTCCGGAACCTAACGAAAGAGGGTGGTTCTCCGGGAACGCACTTTTACCCTCAATACTGGTTGTTACTGGGATTTGCCACGATTCAGCGAGCGCTTTTAATTCAGGCCAAGCTTCAGCATAGTGCACCCCCTGACCCGCGTAGATGACTGGGTTTTCGGCAGAGGCCAGTACTTTGGCTACTCGCTTAATATCAGCAGGGTCCGGTGCGCTGCGGGTTGCAAAACTAGGAACATACGTGAAGTCGTCAGAAACTTCTTCGCCGAAAACGTCCAGGGGGATCTCGATCATTACTGGTCCGCCCCGACCATTGCGTAACTGTGAAAAAGCCCTGCGCATTACCTCGGGAACTGTGCGGCCCATAGTGATAGGTTCCGCCCATTTGGTGATGTGCTGCATGTTTAACGTAGAATTAAAATTAGGAAAGTAGTTAGCGATTCTTCGCTGGTAACCCGCTGGCATTACGAGTATTGGCACTGATTCGCTGTAAGCCTGCGCAACGCCACCAAATGCATTCTCCGCACCGGGGCCATGTTGCATCACAAATACACCTATGTCATTGCCCGAGCTCAACCGACTTACGGCATCGGCCATGTGCAGCCCGACGCGTTCCTGCCGCACGATAATTGTTCGGATGTCGGCTTCTGCAGCTGCTTCGATGATCGGATTAACCGGATAGCCGATGATATATTTAATATTTTCGCGCTTGAGTATTTCTGCGATAGCATTTACGACTTTCATAGGGTTTCTCTCAAAAGTTATCTTTTAGTGCGCGGGTCTTTGCGAAGACATCAACCAAATCCGCGCCGGCCATGCCAACGGTTGATTGAAGATCGGCACTCATGGGTCGAAGGAAAGGGTTAGTGGCTTTTTCAACGCCGAGCATTGAAGGCACCGTGGGCCTGTTTTCGGCACGGAGTGCATTTATTTCATTTACGCGCGCCTGAAGTTGCGCGTTTTGTGGTTCGACTGAAATGGCGAAACGAGCATTTGCCTGAGTATATTCATGCGCGCAATAGACGGTTGTGTCATCGGGTAGAGCGAGGAGCTTTTGTAGACTTTCCCACATTTGTGCTGGCGTACCCTCAAATAATCGACCGCACCCCAATGCAAATAAAGCGTCACCGCTGAAGAGCACCGCGTCCTGTTCGAAGTAGAAGGCGATGTGTCCCTGTGTATGTCCAGAAACGTCAAATACGCTGGCAGTATGATCGCCGAAATCGTAACTGCCTCCGTCCGCAACCTCGACGTCGATACCAGGTATTCTCTCTGCGTCGCTTTTCGATCCAACGATGGTGCATTGCCATTGTTCTTTGAGCTCGAGATTACCACCGGCATGATCGTAGTGGTGATGCGTATTCATGATATGGGTGAGAGACCAGCCTTTAGCCGCCAAGGCTTTATTGATTGGCGCAACTTCGGGCGTGTCGATCGTTGCTGTCAGATTGTTCGCGCTATCGTGAACAAGATAACCGTAGTTGTCGCTTAAACAGGGAAACTGATAGATCTCAAGTGTTGATGAAATTGCCATTTTGTACTCTCGAGTGGTTGAATAGAAACCATAGCGAGTCACAAACCAGACATCAAGGGTGTCCGAGGGTTGGACGACTGTTGAAACCCGTTTATGTAAGTCGAACGTTAACACGGACAGGAATATGTGATGGAAAGATCCTATGCCGCAGACAGCAGGAAAAAAGCAGGTCTTGACCGTCGGATCGAAGCCTCTGCGGGCTGTCTCCAGTGCTATAGGTGCTCGTTCACCAGGCCAGACCTCCGTGAGCCATGCCGTTGTGACTGAACCAAGCGACGATAGACTGATGAGGTCCTTTTGTAGGGGCAATCAGCGAGCGTTTGACGAATTGTACGCCCGATACAAACAACCACTGCACAATTATATGCAGCGGAATTGTCGAGTTGAGCATATTGCCGGTGAGCTTTATCAGGATGTATGGCTTAGGGTCATTAGCTCCGCCAAAAACTATACAAAAAAAGGCAAATTCAGAGCTTGGATCTTTACACTCGCCCATAACCGTTTGGTCGACTACTACCGTAAAGCCGAACATCAGTACGCGAAAGATCCGGAGACGGAAAATTTAACGGGACAAAGCGATCCCGAGCAAGCGGTGATAAGTGATGAAACACGACGCACCCTCGATGAGATGGTTCGTACATTGCCTTTCGAGCAACAACAGGCGTTTTATCTGAGAGAAGAAAGTGGATTCAGTATCAGGGAGATCGCTGAAATTCAGGGGATTTCAAAGGAGGCCGCGAAAAGTCGCCTGCGTTATGCCTATGCAAAACTTCGACTGGTAATTTCGGAAACTGAGCTTGTAGACCAGAACAAAATTAAAATAGCTAAAGAGCAAAACAATGAAACCTGAGGCAAAATTATTTTGGGAATCGGAAGATGACCAGCTGCACAGGGAGTTTGCTGATGTCAGCGAGATCTGGCGTGAGAGAAAATCGGAACTGCCTGAGGTACCGTCTGCGCTCGATAGAAAGATCCGCAATCATGTCGGTTTGAGCATTGAGACGGAAATAGTGAATAGCTGGGTGTTAGGCGCAGTGCCCAAGCTGGCGCTCGCGGCGCTTTTACTGTTCGGGATTGGCATTATGTTTGTGCTTGGTACCGAATAGTCTATCGGGCCTTTGTCGCTGAGGGCTCTTTATTGCTTTTATTGCTCCCGCTGAGGGCTCTTTATTGCTTTCGCTGAGGGCTCCCAACACCTATGTCCATTGTGCCCCGGGATAAGCGGATGCGGTGTATGTTTCGTCCATAATTTGCGTCGTCCGGGGGTCAACCTCCAGTCGATGGTCTAGTAGGTTTTCCTTTTCAAAGGAAAACCAACCGCGAATTCTGTTGCCCTTAAGTACATGAGGTAGCCATATCTCGTCATCCTGCCACATGCGATCAAAGGGTATCTGAGAAATGGGAGTCCATAGTGGAACCGCTTCGTCGGTTTCGGTTGGTTCTCCTTGATAATCTGTTGCAGTGTAGACGTATGCATGAATGCGAGGCATATCCTCGGCGTGAAAATAAAGCTCGCCCATGTATTGGACGTTTTTTGATTCAATACAAAGTTCTTCTCGGGTTTCTCTAATTGCGCAAGCCATGGGTTTTTCACCTGGTTCAATATGGCCGCCCGGTCCATTTACTTTGCCTGCTCCTAGGCCACGTTTTTTGTGAATCAGCAAAACCTTGTTGCCGCTGATGACAAACATGAGGGTAGCAGCCACTTCCGGTTGCCATCGCTTCCAGTCGATTTGCTGGATTTTCATGATTTTTGCTATTCCTTTGCGGGTGAATATTTAACAGGCGCTATCAATATTTCAGGCCTACAGATCCTTGCAGGGTGTTATTATTACATTCATTCGCGTTTCCCTAAACCATCGTGGCATTTGTGCGGTTGCGTTAATACGACAGTCTCAACGAACGACGTCATGTCCATTGACCTGGAGGCGAAAATCATTAAATTAGTCACCGTGCTCACGGCACGTAACCCTGAACTTGAAATGGAAAAGATATGTCTACGTTTAACGAAGAAGATAACCAAACGATTCGTACCCTCGGCTGGACGATGGTCGGTTTTGTCGCGCTCACTGTTTTTCTGATTGTGCTTGCAGGCGCAATGGTTAGCTAAAGTGCACACCTCAAGGTAGCGCGCTGGTATTCGTCTTCTTTCTCATGCTTCCGATAGCTACTTGATTTGTTCCTTGCTTTTGACACTTTAAATATTGCGGTTCTGGTTGAGCGGGAAGGATTGTGGGTCGATTTTAGAAAAGCCGAAGCTAGTGGACAAACCCTACCCGAACTCGGGGTCTGTGCTCATCACTGGTTGTGATGGACGGCGCTTTTGAAAGGCGGCAGGTTGCATTCGCGGGCAAGACGCACTCACCAGTATCAATATCAAATTGATAGCCATGCCACGGGCACGTTAGTTTGTTGTCGACGATCTCAGAATCAAGCGGGCCGAGTATGTGTGGACAAATGACCGAGTGTGCTTTTAGCTGACCGTCGACCGCAATAATGCGATATCGGCCGCTTTTGAGTTCGACATGCAACGGAAGACGCTGCATGACCTCGTCTTGGAATCCCAGATCAATTTCTAATGGAAAGCGTTTCGCTTGGTTATCCAACTGCGCCTGCCTTTCCATCATCATCGCCTCATCTTCATCCCAAAGCGTATTGTAGAGGTCACGAAAAAAATCCCCCACGGAAGCGATGTTGTCCGCTGTGACGTCAGGCACGAGAAAGCGAACCTCTATATCAGTTTGCTCAGCTGCTGATCTCACCATGGTCCAGATTTCCGAAACCTGATCGAGGCCTCGATAACTGCGAGCAACGTAGCGATCATTTGGTAGGTCGTAACATAGCTCAACATGTGAATGGTGATCCTGCGCTGACCAGATTCGCCAACCCCAGTCGCCGGCATCATCTAATTCAGCATACAAAAAGCTGGTGTTATGTAGATGCGGTAAATGTTCCCAGTCCATGACGTTTTCCCAAACACGCTCCTGACTGGCTTTAATTCGTCGTTGATAAGTGGCAACCTCAACTAAATTAAGATTGTTGGGATTCTCGATTGTGGCTTGGGATTGTTTTGCGGTCATGGTCTACGTCAGGCTGGATTCTTGTAGGGGAGTGTGCACCGAACCGTCTCGATCTGGCAAGCCCCATCAGTCTATACTCGGGACGGTCGCAGTTTAGTAGCGGGCGAGCTAGGGGTAGAATATCTTAGATCATTTGGAGGACGATCAGCCTCGGTGATGACTGATCGCTGACTAATTTCTTGTGGAAGCTGTTTTGGATAGAACTTACTTCACAAAATTCAAAGACGCTGACCTTCGGCAGCAACTGAAAAATTATGGCTTTACAGTCATGATTTGTTTTGTCATTGCTGTTGTTCTTTGGTTGCAGGAAGGCAATTCATTTTCCGACAAGCTCACCTTTTCACTGCTTATTGGGTTTTGTGTACATAGCATATCGATCTTATTGCTTGCCCGGTTTGGTGTGGAACGAATTGTCATTGTTTGCTTCGTTTCGATACCGGTGGGTGTTCTGCTCGGCTTGTCGCTGGGCGGTTTGGCGAATGGTATTCCTCTCTCCGGGATAGTTGAGGACCCTTCTGATACATTGGTAAGTATGGCAATCGCTTTTATTGCCTCTTATGTGTTCATGTCGTACTACATATTGACTGACACGCGGGAAAAATTACGACAGGAAGAAATGCGTAGCCTGCAGAACGAAAAAGCCATGATCGAGACTCAGTTGCGGTTGCTTCAGTCTCAGATAGAGCCTCACTTTCTTTTCAATACGCTTTCGCATGTCGTGAGTTTGATGTCAGTAGATACACCCCGCGCGGAAGAAATGCTGCGGGCACTTACCCAATTTTTGCGGGCGACGCTAAAACGTAGCAGGGACGAAAGCAGTCATTTGTCAGACGAAGTTAAGTTGCTGGAAGATTATCTGTCGATATTGAAAATACGCATGGGCGACAGACTCGAATATGGGATCGACGTGCAAGTCGACGCTGATCGAATAAAGTTGCCGGCATTATTAATCCAGCCGTTAGTAGAAAACGCGATCGTCCATGGACTTGATCCAAAGGAAGCAGGAGGAAAGGTTCAAGTCACTTTTAGCCGTGATGAAATGGATCTGGTGGTGACCGTCTCGGACACCGGCGATGGATTAGGTGATGAGCCTGCAGTGGGGCAGGGTATCGGTATTGGCAACGTAAAAGAACGGTTAAGTATACTTTACGGTCCCGAAGTCAGCTTTGAGCTGACAGACTCGGTCCCCCACGGGTTGACCGTGACTATCAGGATCCCGTTCAAGGAAGTTGAGAAATGACTGACTCACCCACTGCGATCGTTGCTGACGACGAGGTGAATCTCGCTGATTATCTGTGCCAGTTACTTCAAAATCTATGGCCCGAACTCGACGTGGTCGCAACCGCTGTTAATGGCAAGGAAGCGGCTGAATTGATCGAGGATTTGGAACCCGATTTTGCGTTTTTAGATATCAAGATGCCCGTCATTTCAGGTCTGGAAGTCGCTGCTGACATCACCGGTAAAACGAAGGTTGTTTTCGTAACTGCGTACGATGAATTTGCGATCGAAGCGTTTGAGTCTGCTGCGATCGATTATTTACTCAAACCCGTCGATTCAGTGCGGCTCATGAAAACGCTTGAGCGGCTGAAAGCAGAGAAATCTGTTTTACAGGATCGGGCCAAGTTGTCGCGCTTGGCTGAGCAGGTAGATGCCGGGCTGACTGTTTCTGCTAATGGGGATAAAAACTCGGAGTACCTGAGTTGGATTAGAGCAGGACTTCAAGGTGAAACGAGAATAATAGCTGTTGGAGATGTGCTGTGCTTCAAAGCGGACCATAAATACACCTCTATTTACACGGATAGCGGCGAGCATTTAATTCGAAAGTCTATCAAGGATCTGGCCAAGGAGCTTGACCCACAAACTTTCTGGCAAATCCACCGCAGTACTATTGTAAATATCAATAATATCGAGGTCGCCCGGAAGGACTTTCGCGGCAGATACACAGTATTTCTCAGGGGGTTAAAAGCGGGACTGAAAGTGAGTGACCCCTACAGTCACTTGTTTCGTCAAATGTAGTCATTAAGCACGTTGTTAATATTCGGGCGGGCGTATTTTCTGGGGTTGATCCCATATCACCCTCAATAAACCCTAAATAAACTGGTAGCGGCACTACCATCTCATGTTGAAGACAGTCTGCTGGTATCTGAAATAACCGGTATTGGCCTTCGGTGCGGCTAGATTACACGGTTTTATCGCTCTCGGCGGTAAATTCAAATAGGAGCTAAGCCAACGGAATACTCTTGATGTCTGGAAAAAAGGCGGTTCAAAGGCATCTGCAAACTATTGACGCAAAACTGGGCGGTCCCTTTAGAAATTATTGACACATATCAAAAATAGTTCGAATCAAAGCTTGAATCGTTTCAGATCGTCCCAAGATATTGAACAATGCGGCCTCAAAACACTCTAAATCTTAGTGGAAAAGCAAGCAGTGCATGTTGCTTTTGAGGGCTTTGCATACATAAGGAGTATGTAGATGACAACTATGACTATAAACAATCAATTACCCGCCTTGAGCTCTGGTAGCCTTAGTGCCTATCTGGATTCTGTTCAGCAAATACCCTTGTTGACCGCGGAAGAAGAGGTTGATTTGTTCCTGCGTTTTCAGGAACACGATGATGTGGAGGCGGCAAGAAAAATCGTGTTGTCTCATCTGCGTTATGTGGCATACGTTGCGCGCAGTTACATGGGTTATGGGTTGCCGCTCGAGGATATTATTCAGCAGGGCAATGTCGGGCTGATGAAGTCTGTCAAAAAGTTTAGCCTTGATCATAAAGTTCGCCTGGTTTCTTTCGCTGTTCACTGGATCAAGGCTGAAATACACGAATTCATTTTGAAAAACTGGAAAATAGTTAAAATCGCGACGACCAAGGCGCAGCGCAAATTGTTCTTTAATCTGCGAAAGGCCAAAAAGCGGTTGGGGTGGTTGAAAGGAGACGAAGTCGTTCGTGTTGCTGAGGATTTGGGTGTTAAGCCTGAAGAAGTTGTAGAAATGGAAAACCGTCTTAGTCGCGTCGATGAAACCTTTGACCGTCCAGACGACAACGATGACGACGTAGTGGCGAGCCCTGTGGTGTATCTGAGCAATGGGAATACCGAAGACCCGGCTTGGGTGACTGAATCCGAGGAAATTGCCGACCAGAGAGCGTTAGGCTTAACAAAAGCGCTGTTGGCACTCGACGAGAGATCTCGCGACATTGTCCAAAGTCGGTGGTTAGCAAATGAAAAGGCAGGTTTGCGTGAGCTTGCCGAAGTCTACGGCGTGTCGATGGAGCGAATCAGGCAAATCGAAGCGAAGGCCTTCGAAAAGATGCAACCCTATCTTGAAGCGTCGTAGCGTCTGCTATTCAAGCCTTAAATATTCCGGACGCGTCATAGATAGTTCTGCAGCGGCCAATCCCTGAGGCGACTAATGTCTCAAACAGTCAGCACTTCCGCTGGCCTCAACATCCTGTGTATTTCCTAGCCGTGAGCGCGGCAAAAAAGCATCAGCGACGGTCCTTTGAAGTCTGAGTTAACTTTGATATGGTCAGACGCGTATAGGCCTATCCGTGCATTTGGGCAACGCACATAAATTGAATACGAGGGAGAAAACTATGTCAGAAGCGCTGATCACAACAGACGCGAGTACGCTGGACTATCCGGCTCTGGTTGCTGACTTGAACCGCCTACTTAGGCTACGAGCAACGCCTATTGGTATGAAAATGTTTAAGACACGTGAAGAGATGGAGTCGATACCCAGAATCCGACGTCCCAAGGATATTCACACCACGGACCAAATTGTTGGGCAAGCTTGTCGAAACGGGTGGACCGTGGGGATAACGATGGATGACCTTGTCGGTGATCAGTGTGGCACTGTACTTGGCTTGCACCCGCGGGATGAAAAGTGGCTTTCGGGAGACAAGATGCATGGCGTGTGGTTCGGATCACTCGAAGATTCGGCCGCTCATCAAAATGCGATGGATGTGCCGGATTACGGTACCTATGAAGCGATGGTCGTAAGCCCTCTGACCTCAGGCAGACTTAATCCGCCGGATATCTGTCTGATCTACGCAACCCCTGCACAAATGATCCTGTTCATTAACGGCTTGCAATGGTTAGGGTATAAGAAAATGGACTGGAGCTGTGTTGGCGAATCATCCTGCGCGGATTCATGGGGGCGTGCATTGAAAACTGGCGAGCCTAGCCTATCAATTCCCTGTTTCGCAGAGCGACGTTACGGGGGTGTTATGGAAGACGAGTTGTTGATGGCAATTCCACCATCATTTTTGCCGAAGGTTATCGCCGGTATGGATGCTCTGTCGAAGAATGGTTTGAGATACCCAATAGCGCCGTATGGCGTGACAAACGACGTGAGGGCAGGTATGGGGGCGAGTTACTAAACCCGCCGTGGCAATCCGTTGCTGTTTAAGGTGTTTTGTAAATTCAGCGGTTAAGCAGTGACTTGTTTAACCGTTGGATCAAGCGCTGACCAAGCCTGAATACCGAGATGGTTATTCCGTTTGCTGATATTCAGCACGATATGCCGCTGATGGTGTGTTCCACCAATGTTTAGATTAATGTCGAGCGCAGCGTTCATGCTGTGCATGCCAGTTTGGATCGCATAAAGTGAATTGACGGTTATGTGGCCTGAGGGTAGGTCCAGTTCGCTGCCGTCTTTGCTGCAGTCTAGTTTGTCTTTGCCGATCGCAAAGTGCGGGTAGTTGATAAGCTCAGCACACGCGGCATGGTTACCCTCGTTGGCGCGGTTGATGAAATCATGTATTAATGCAAAACAGCGTGTTTCCATCTCAGTGGTGATGCCATTATCCATGTCATCGCTCACATAGTCTGAGCTAAATCTGGATTGTATGCCCCATTGTCCCTGTTGGTAAGTAACGATGTACACAATGGGCGTTGATAGCAGTTTTTCTCCCGTTGTCGTGTAGCGAGACCATTGACCTGCAACGTGTACTTTTTTGCTCGAAAAGTGAAGGGCATGTTTGTAGTCCCACTCGCTGTGATCCCAGCCGGTTGCAATAACGCGGTCAAAATTAAATGCCTCTACATAATGCTGCATTGATTCAAACACTGTAATTTGTCCTGCGTGTGCAGGGCGAACATGCGGAAAATGAAGAGAGTCGGCCCAGGCCATAATATCCCTGCTGTTGAACGTGCTGAGAAACCTGTCAACGGCCTGTAGCCCAGCTGTCTCAAGATCGCTAATTTCAAGGTCTTTGCTCATAATAGAACCCGTATGCGGTATTTTTAATTGTTAAATAAGTTAATGGCTGTCTCATCCGTTTGGTGGATGTCAACCCAGCATTAGCGGCACTAACTACCTAGCTGTTGTGGCGCGGTCGTGGGCGTTCAAGCTAAAACCACTTTAGTCGCTACGTTATTGCTCACGCTGAAAGTGATGCAATTTATTATCACACTTCTTGTGAGTTAAGCCTCTGAGATTTATCCAGCGTGTGCGTTTAAATTGATTTTTCTCGTCCTTCCCAATAAGGTGCCCGGACAAGCCGGCGCTGTATTTTGCCGGTGGGAAGTCTTGGCAAGTCATCCGTAAAGTCAATGGTCTTGGGGCATTTGAAGCTCGGGAGGCGCGCCTTTGCAAACTCCCGCAGTTCCTCAGCAAGTTGATCAGAGGGTTCAATACCCGCGTTTAACTGAACCACGGATTTGACTTCTTCACCCCACTCTTCATTCGGCACGCCGATACTACATACATCGTGCACCGCTGGATGTTGCATTACCTCGTTGTCTACGTCTTGCGGGTAGATATTGACGCCGCCCGAAATGATTAGCTCTGCTGTTCTACCTGTGAGAAATAAGTAACCATCTTCATCAAAGTAGCCCATATCGCCAAGAGTAAAGTAATCACCACGATAGGAAGAATCGGTTTTCGAGTCGTCTTTGTAATACACAAATCTGCCTTGATCCGGTGCGCGCATGTAAATTGTGCCGGTTTCACCGGCTTCAACTTGATGCCCCTCGTCATCTAAAATTTTGTTGTCGAATTCTGGGCCGGGTTTACCAACGGTGCCCGGTTTGGTGAGCCACTCCTCAGAGCCAACAATAAAGCCGCCGCCACCTTCGGTGGCCGCATAGTATTCGATTAGCACGGGTCCAAACCATTCAATCATTTTATGCTTGACGTGCACGGGGCATGGCGCCGCACCGTGAATGATCTGTTTGACACTACTGATGTCATATTTGTCTCGTGTTGCGTCAGGCAACGAAAGCATTCGGTGGAACATGGTGGCTACCATGTGGCAGTGTGTGACTTTGTAGTTGTCTATGAGTTCTAGCGTTTGTTCTGGGTCCCACCGATCCATCATCACGACGGTAGCGCCTGAAACAATTGGCGTCAGTACATCGATCAGTAATGGTGCCGCGTGATAGGCCGGTCCCGTGCAAAGGTCTACCGAGTGATCGTCATTAAACCCGACCTCTGAGTAGTCAGGTAACAGGACCGGTCTTTGTTTTCTATAAACACCCTTCGGGTGACCTGTTGTACCTGACGTGTACAACATCGTGCCACCATGAACGGGGTTCTGGATGTTTTCATGATCGCACAGGGCGAGTTCGGTATCGTAAACTTGGTAGCCATCAATCTCTCCTCCAATCGCAAGGTGCTGTTCAATTCGCGGGGCCGCAGCGGCAAGTGAGTCGAGTTTGTCAGCATACTGGTGTTCGGCAATGAATATTTTCGCGTCACTATTGTCGACAATGTAGCCGATCTCCTCGCCGGTAAGGTGCCAGTTTATAGGTGTTACCCGGGTGCCGGTGCGAAACGCCGCCATCATTACCTCTATAAACTCGACCCTATTGCTTGATAATAGCGCGATGCCATCATCGGGCTTGAGATTCGCCTTCCTAATATAGTTAGCAAGTCTGTTTGCTTTGTCGTTGAGGTCTCGCCAAGTATGTTTTCCAAAACGATCAATCACGGCAAGTGCGTCTGGTTTTACGGCAGCGTGTGAGGCCAGGGCCATGCCTGTCGCTGCGGCTTCAGTTGGGTCAATACTAGAATAGTCCAGAGCATTTTGGGTCATGTTTTTTCCTGGCTGTTTGGAACAGGGAATCGCAATGTTTTGCGCTAAGTGGGTAATATATCGACTGTTCCGTGCCGACTACAATCGTTTTTTAATTGCTGATGGAGATTTAGATATCATCAGCATCTCCCTCGTTGCGATTGGTCAGTGGATAAGCAAAATCAATGTTGTCAGATGCCGCTAACGTTAGCCTTGCAAGAGGCGATCCAAGCGCTCTCAATATTTTTGTCTTCATACGCAAGGCCAGTTGAGACTCTGGCAATAGTTTTTTGGTGCGGGATAGAGGCAAGCTTGCCTTAACCAAATATATTTAATCTTCGTAGAGATAAGCCAAAATGACTGTTTTCTCCGGAACGGGTCGAATTCGCTGCCGGTGCACAGGACAAAATATCTCCTGTGATTGGCTCAACATCTATAACACCATGATAGTGACTGACCGGTATCATCACGGCCTCGAAAAGGCGTTCGGTATTTCTGGGCAGCCGAGCTAATGTTGCTTTTGTCTTCGATGCTTAAATTTCTTCGGCGCTGAACAACAATGCTTGTCTAATTGAGTCCGCTGCCTTTTATCGACCCGCAGTGAAGTGCTTGCTCTATGCGCTGAAATTCAACTAAGCTTTTCAAATAACCACGCAGGACTGAAGCAAAACGGAATTGACAGGAAAAAGATGGGAGGCATGACACGCCTAAGTTTTGTTGGGTCGTTTAGCTTGCCGAGCGAATGAATGATATTCTGCTTTTTCTGAGGTAAGGCGGGAATAAAAAGCCACGGTCATAAGCGTTCCTTGACGTGAATGTCTCTTTCGTTCGAAGATTCATGTTTTAAAATCGGTAAAACTTAAACAGCGTATATTCTGCGGGTAAATCGCACTAATTCCCCACAATTAATATTTATTCGATTTTTAGGCCGTATTTGCCAATAAATATATAAAAGTGGGTGTATTGTGCTCAATTTTGGATTAAATGGAGATTTTTAGATGAAAAGTAACTTGCTTTGGCCCTTTATGCGATGGCCGAATGGGTATGAAGCCGAAATTGAAACAGCGGGAGATAAAGCGGATTGTGTTTTTGTTGAATCTCCCGATCTGGTTACGGATGAGCAGTGGTCCTGTTGCGATGGCATTATCAGTACCGCCGACCCGGTATCAGGGGATGATTTCGAAAAGATTGGCTCAACGCGTATTCTTGTTACGCCTAAAGTCGGTTTTGACAATATAGATCTAGCTGCTTGGGGAGCCAGAGGTATACCCGTTTGTAACGTGCCTGATTACGGCACACAAGACGTCGCTGACCATGCGATGGGGCTCTTGTTAGGGCTCATGAAGGGCATCAATCGCTATGATAATCGTCTTCGACAAGAGCCACGAACCAACTGGAAACCGATGGATCATCCGTTGGCTTTGCGTCTGTCTGAAGCGAAAATAGGGGTGGTTGGTCTGGGTCGTATCGGCACCGCAATGACTCTGCGTTGCAAGGCTTTCGGCATGGACGTCAGCTTTTATGATCCCTACAAAAGTAACGGCTCGGATCTGGCGCTCGGTATTAAAAGAGTCGACAGTCTCGAAGCACTGTTTGCTGATTCGGATATTGTCACCATTCATGTACCACTGTCGGGCGAAACGCAGAATTTAGTGAATGCTGAAGTTCTTAGCCATGCCAAGAAAGGTCTTGTGCTGATTAATGCTGCCAGGGGTGAAGTTGTTGATGCTGATGCGTTGTTTGAGTCGCTTAAATCAGGACAAATCGGTGGTGCTGGTCTGGACGTATTGCCGGAGGAGCCGTCGAATATGTCGCATCCGCTCATTGCTGCCTGGCATGCAGAAGAAGACTGGATTGTCGATCGAGTATTGATAACGCCACATTCTGCCTTTTACACGCCACAAAGCCTCTTCGACATGCGTACTAAAGGGATTACAGTTGCCTTAAAGTATTTGCAGACCGGAAGACTTGAGAATTGTGTGAATCAGGAGTTCATAGTAAACCAACGCTAGGACGAAGAGGGCTGGGTGAGGGTGCCATGCGTGAGATAGTTGTCGCGTGTTAGTGGCTGTCCAAAAACTGAGCGAGTGCATTTTCCATGTTTACCTGATTGCCGGTTTTTAACCGCCACCAAAGAATTTCAAGTAAACGATACAAGCGCTGGTAACACCTCACCGAATCGATGTCCGCTGCGCCCTGATAGAAATTGAGAAACATTTCCGTCTGTTGGTTTGTCAGTCCTTGGGTGACAGCGAACACTGCAATTTCAAATGCTGGCGGCGTGACGTTCGCATATTCCCAATCCAAAAAAATTACCCCCTTTGCTGTCACAAGGATGTTGCCAGGATTGAGATCATTATGGCAAATACGGTAAGACTCGCCGGTGGGTAAGCTTTTTCTAACAGATGCTTCGCAACGGTTGAGTCGTTCGGTTCGGACTATTTGCTTGTTCTCAAGGTACGCTGAGAGGTGAACTGACGGATCGAGTTTTGAGAACGCGGGCGTCGACAAGTCGTGCACCCGATTGAGTTGGCGAGCAATTTTTGGCAAAAGCTCGCGATGTTTATCGAGATCGAATTGCTCTCCTTGATGAAAAGTTGTCACTATAAACTCGGGCCGCCAATAAACTAACGATGGAACAATGCTGTCAAGATTTGAGTGTTCCAGTACCCATCGCTCCGCGTCCCGGTTTAAACCTGGTAATATTTTTTGCGTATTAAGGCGGATGACGAAAAAATTCTCTCCTGAGGCGACGAGAAAGCTAGAGTTGCTCGCACCGCCCAGCTGTCTGTTCAGTTTGGGTCGTTCCGACAATTCCCGGGGCCAGTGGACCCAGCTATCAACGGCGCTTCTTAGCTGTTCGCGGATTGTGTGGCTAGTTTTTTTGACCATGAGCGCCATCCAAAACCGATGATAATAATGTAAACAACAAAAAGAAGGGCGGTGAAATAGAGCTCACGATCTAGATATAGATAGATAGATACCGCATCAATCACGAGCCAATATGCCCAGTTCTCATAAATCTTTTTTGTCACCATGTACGTTGTTAATACGCTGGCCCAGGTCGTAAAAGAATCGAGGAAAGGCAGGGAAGCGTTCGTGTTCACCGAAAGCAAATAGCCCGAGACGCTGCTGATGAAGATCACGGCAACAATTGAGAACAGATGAGTTCTAAAGGACCAGCGTGAGATTGTAAGCGCTTGAGTGCCTGTCTTGTCGTCGCCTCGCCATTGGTACCAACCATAAACCGCCATCAGCAGATAGTAAACTTGCAGTCCGGACTCCATGTACAGGGTCACGTCCCAAAATATAATCAGAAAGATGCCAGTGGAGGCCAATGCAGCATACCAGCAACGGATGTCCTCGCGCACAGCTAAAATCAAGTAAATGATTGCAAAAAGCACAGCGAAAATTTCAGGTACGGAAGACTGCAGGAATTGGTTAATAATTTCCTGTGCTGTTGCTGAAGCTGTTTCCCAAAAAGAGGATGCCGGCGTCATCAGCTGTCCGCTAATCCTCTTAAGTCGTCCATGAGGAATTTAATGACGAAAACACCTTTGCCCCATGTTTCCCAACTATATCGGATCTCTTTTTTTAGGATGTCCATGATTTTATCGTAGTCGCCGAAAAGCTGAGTGCTTAAATCATTCCTCGTAACGCTAATCTGTGGGTGTTGACTAATGCGGTCAATAAACTCCGCGATTGCCGGTATGTAATCTTCCTTTAAAGGGTAGAGACTAATATCGACTGAGGCTTGCATTGATTTTGTCATTGTAATTACCCTTTAGAGTCGATAGTCACCCGTGATTCCGATCATCCTTGGCTCCCCGAACTGAACAAAGGGGCGGGTCGTGTACCCATCTCGGGGGTCATTACCGAAGCTGCCGAAACCGCGAATGGTATAGTCCCTATTAGTCAGGTTGCGGCCCCACAACCTCACTTGCCATTGTGCTTGTTTGTAAGCAATGCTGGCATTGACGAGGTTCATCTTATCGCTTTTTTCGTTATGCCGATCCGAAAAAAAGAAATCATCGCGTCCCTCTAGTGACAGACTTGTGCGCCAGTTTTGCCATGCTGTGTCGAAGCCAAGATGATAGGTGTACGAAGGTGCGTGCGCTTGGTCCCGATTGCTAAGGTCCTCGCCATTTTCGTTTATATATCGATCAAAAGTTGCATCTAGAACGCCTAGGTTAGCAAACAGATTGACGGATTCTGTCACCTGCCAATTTGTTTCGAACTCGAGTCCTTGATTGGTGCCCTCTGCCGCATTACCGTAATAGTCAATAAATTCTGTGCTGCCGTTTTCCCTTAGCCTGACAAGAGAACTTTTCACCTGCTGGTCTCTTCTGTCATCCATGAAGATGGCCGTACGGATTTGTAATGTATCTTGCAGGAGACTGGCTTTGACACCCGCTTCGATCTCCCAGAGATACTCCGAGTCAAATTCCCTCAGGTCAGCGTCTAGAGATCCGTCCGTATTGAACCCGCCGGCTTTGTACCCGCGGGATAGACTGATATAGCCCATCGTATTTCCATCGAATAGATATTTGAGGGCCAATCTGCCGCCCCACATGTTCTCTGTCGGATCAAAATTAAGGTTTTCAGAATCGCGATAATCAGCAGACCGACGCTCTAGTCGTAATCCTGTCGAAAGCTCTAGGGAATCGCTGAGTTGGCTATCGAGTTGAAAGAACAAAGCGCTGTTAGCGGCGTCGTTGCTGCTGGAAAAGTCGCTAGCTTGGAATGTGTATTTACGCTGCAGGTCGACGTTGGTGGTTAATGTGTACAGGCCAACGATCCAGTTTGTCTCTATGCCAAGCAGCATGGTCGGCGCTTGAGATATGACGCGAAGTTCAAGACTGTTTGTATCCCTGTCTCTCACATACTGGTCAAACGAGGTGTAGCCAAAAGGGTGGAAGCCCGTAAAAGTCCAATCTTCGTCGTAGCTGTATTCAGTATCGCTTCGCCCCAGCGCCGCAATCAGCTGAATCTCAACGCTTTCCAATAGCCATCGGCTATCAAGCGATAAAGCGGTCGATTGCTGAAGGTCGCGCCCCGGCTGATCAGACAAAGTTGTTCTGGTGTTGTCCAGTGTGAAAGCATCGTAACCATTGTCAATGTCGACCCTTGAGAGCGATGCGTCGATCTGCCAATTTGAACGAGGCTGGATTCTTAACTTTCCCCTGATGATTGATTCATTTCTCTCGTTTGTATCGTCAGTGTCGAGGTGCGCATTGGTGTAGAAACCGTCACTGTTGTGTTTCTGTAGTGCCAACCTGAAAGCAACACTGTCTGAAATCGGACCCGTTGTAGTGAGCCCTATGGATTGATGCCCGTATTGCCCAAATTCAGCCGACACGGCTGTGTCAAAACTATTTGCAGGCGCATTTGTCCGGATATTCAGTAATCCAGCCAGAGCATTCGCACCGTATCGTGTGCCCTGAGGGCCTCTGAGTACCTCGACTTGCTGAACATCAAATAACGATGCTACTGATGCGGCACCACTAAAATCTACGTTATCGATCATCACGCCGACAGAAGTGTTTAACGGTTGTATAAATTGACTGCGCTCACCGATGCCTCTTATCTGAAAAAAACGGGCTCGGTTGGTGCCGCCGGCGAAGTTGAAGTTTGGAATGGCTGGAATGAGCGCCTCGAAGTGCTGTGCTGCTCGGCTGGCTATTTTCTCTTCACCCAGTACGGTAATGCTTGCAGCGCTGCGTTGATTTGTTTGATCCCTGAAATCAGCGGTGACAATTACCTCTTCAAGTGTAGAATTCTCAACGTTGGCACTTGCGGCAACAAGCAGGTTTGTGTGAATTAAAGCGAATATGGCCAGTGCCGAAGTGGCAAGACCGATGGTGTTGGTGTTTTTTATTGAAGTATTTAACATTTTGAGTCTCTTGAAAGTGAGTAAGAGACCCGGAGTTCAGACGGGATAAGACAATATGGGTCCTTTTCCTACGCCGGTTCTAGCCGGATCAGGTTCTAGGGTTCTCCACTTCGTGGAATCTCAGACCATTGTGCAGTTGGCACACAATGCCTCCCCTAAGGAACGGCAATATTATCTACTACAAAGCTCAAAAAGTCATCAATACTTCACAAAGCTAGTCCTTGGGTTGATCTTTTAGCTTGGGCGCTGCTTATTTCAATTTAGGCTCGATGCCAACGATTTTTTTTGTAAAAAGGGTCAATAGAAAGTTTTCTGAGCACCGCAATGCCGCGCCGTGAGCTAAACATATACGCCAAAAAACGTGCTTCATGTTGATTGCATCACAGAGGTGCACATTTGATAGGTCACTATCCTGGGAAGGTAGAGAATAGTGAGCGAAGAACAGCGTGCGTAACGATAGTCTAATGTAGACAAGTTTAGCTTTATGTAACAACCATCTGGCTCTCGCGTATTGCTTTGCAGTGCATGCGGCATGCAGTGCAGAGCGCGGGAATAGCGTCAACTTAAAGCTCGTCGTAGTCAATCGGGACATGCCTGTCCACAAACCGATTGCTTTCCGGCATCGGATATTTCAAACCTGTTGCGCAATTAAAAAGAACCACCTCTTCACCTTTTGAGATACGCCCTGACTCGATTTCTTGCGCTAAAGCGGCCGCCGTCGCGGCGCCTTCTGGGCACAGTAAAATGCCATCGGATTTGGCTATTTGTGCCTGCATCGTCAAGATGGCCTCATCACTCACGGCTGTTGCAAAGCCATTGCTCTCTCGAACCGCATCTAGAATCAAGAAGTCGCCTACCGCGGCTGGTACCCTTATGCCGGCCGCCTGAGTGTGAGCATCCTGCCACAACTCAGCGTGGCGACTTCCCTCGTTATAGGCCTTGACGATCGGGGCGCAACCGTTCGCCTGAACAGCAACCATTCTGGGTCTTCTTGAGTCAATCCAGCCTATTTTTTCTAGCTCGTCAAAGGCTTTCCACATGCCGATCAGTCCGGTGCCACCGCCGGTTGGATACAAAATTACATCGGGTAGCTGCCAGTTGAGCTGCTCGGCGAGTTCAATCCCCATCGTTTTCTTGCCTTCGATTCGATAAGGTTCCTTGAGCGTTGATACATCAAACCATCCTCGTTCAGCCTGACCCTCGCCGACAATTTTTCCACAATCATTAATCAGCCCATTTACTGTATAGGTGTTGGCTCCCTGAAATGCGATCTCACGAATATTTATCTGAGGTGTGTCATCGGGGCAGAATACGTGACTCTCGATACCGGCTTGACTGCAGTAAGCTGCTAGCGCAGCTCCAGCATTCCCGTTGGTTGGCATCGCCATTTTTGTGATGCCAAGTTCCTTCGCCATGGATACAGCTAAAGCAATGCCTCTTGCCTTGAACGACCCAGTCGGTAGCCGTCCTTCATCTTTAATTAAAATCGACCGCATTCCTAACATTGATTGAAGACGTGTCGCTGGTAGAAGCGGTGTCATCACTTCTCCTAGGCGCGTAATGTTTTTCAGGTCGCGTATGGGAAGGAGTTCTCTATATCGCCAGAATTCTGGCAGCCTTCCCTGTAGCGCGGTCTTTGGGAAAAAATTTTTAACCGCATCAAGATCATACCTCACCAGTAACGGCTTGCCTGTTTCAGAAAGGTTATGAATTTTATCGGCAGCATAAGCTTTTCCCGTTTCGCTGCACTCTAGGTGGGTGACGAAGGTTTGTGTATTCATAGACTGGTTTAACATGAACGGGCTCTCAGATTCTTGGCTGCTAGTTTGAGGCTGTTAGTCTGTCAGACTAACGATTGGCGCAACGCGCGGTAGTCATCAACTATGACAAAAATGCCGGAAAAAAAATAGAGATGGATCGCTGGCGTGCTCGCGCAACACTTGACGTAGCGTGTGTGCGAAGGCCATGCCTTTAATTATTTACATCTTCTCAATAGCGTCGTCGTTGACATACGGTGCGGCTGATTCTTCAGAATGTTGTCCCAAACTGACAGCAGGGTGATAGGGTTGTAACTAATAAATGTGCGACATCGCCGGTGTTAATTATATGCAGCTACAGCGCGGGGTGTTGGAAGCACAGATTTACTTGAGGTTATCGGGTGAGGTTGGCAGACTGATCGTTTGTGATCCGAAGGCAGTCATACATGAGTGAACTATTTCTTTCAGAAGGTGAGGTGTTACAACTAGATCCTTGGTCTATTCCAATTGATGAGATTGATGTATCGCAACCCAACCTTTTTAAGACGAACACCCACTTTGCCTTCTTCGAGCGGCTGCGTAGGGATGCCCCCGTTCACTATTGTAAAGACAGCGTCTTTGGCCCCTTCTGGAGCATTACTCGATTTGAAGATATTATGTCGGTTGACAAAGATCATCATAATTTTTCTTCCGTCGGGGGCGTATCCCTCGGCGATCGTCCCGGTGATTTCAACACACCTAATTTCATCTCGTTAGATCCGCCAGAGCATGACGATCAACGAATGGCCGTTACTGGGGTTGTCGCGCCAACCAATCTGGCACAACTCGAGTCGGTCATCCGTGAGCGTGCAGCAAAAATTCTCGACGACCTGCCAGTGGGTGAAACCTTTGACTGGGTTGACAAGGTTTCAATTGAGCTCACAACTCAGATGCTTGCGGCTATTTTTGATTTCCCATTTGAGCACCGACGTAAATTGACTTACTGGTCGGATCTGGCGACCTCGACCGTCGCCACCGGGGGGTCGATGCCTGAAGCGTCTCGTCGTGAAGGTTTGCTTGAGTGTCTTGAGTTTTTTACCCAATTGAAGCGGGAACGAGCGAACCGAGATCCCGCCGAACATAATGATTTGGTCACCATGATGGCGCATAGTCCAGCAACTAAAAACATGGATCCGATGGAGTATTTGGGAAATCTTATATTGCTGATCGTGGGCGGCAACGATACGACGAGGAATTCAATCTCAGGAGGTTTGGTGGCTTTGAACCAATTCCCTGAGGAGTATGACAAACTGCGAGCTAATCCTGCCCTTATCCGAAATATGGTACCTGAAATTATCCGTTGGCAAACACCGCTTTCCTATATGAGGCGTCGTTGCGTGAACGACACGGTGGTCAATGGTCAGACGATCAAAGCGGGTGACAAGGTGGCGATGTGGTATTGCTCTGGCAATCGCGATGAAAGGGTCATCGACAATCCGGACGCGTTTATCATAGACAGAAAACAACCGCGGCATCATTTGGCATTTGGATTTGGTATCCATCGTTGCATGGGTAACCGGTTAGCTGAAATGCAATTGCGCATCATTTGGGAAGAGATTTTGATGAGATTTTCGCGGGTTGAAGTCGTTGCTGAGCCGGTTAGAGTTGCCAGCAATTTTGTGAAAGGTTACGAAGAATTATCGGTTGTCGTTCATCCCGTGTAGATGTCACGTTTCAGGTAGGGGGAATGGAAGCTTTTGTTCTCGTTATGCTAATGAATACAGTGAGGGCGGCAAGAGTTAAGAGCATAGCCAAAATAAAGGCCGCGCCTGGGAAGTAGTGGTCGGTTTGGGACTCAGTAAAATAGGCAAATACCTGAGTCATCATGAGAGGACTAATGATTGATGTAAGACTCATCGTGCTCGACAACCCGCCTTGTAATTCCCCCTGCTGGTTCGCGTCAACCTGTGCCGAGGCAATTCCCTGCATAGCAGGTCCCCCCAACGCACCTAGGGCGCCTGGTATCATGGCTGCATACATCATCCAGGGTGCGGCTGCGGTGCCGTATCCTAGGAAAGCAATCGCGGTAAAGCTCATACCAATAATCCCTGCCCAGCGAAGTCCGGTGCGGGGGATCACCCAACGTATGAGAAACCCCTGAACCAAAGCCATGCAGATACCGATAAACATGAGCGACAGCCCAATGTCTCTGGGCGTCCAGGCAAACTTCTCGATCGTAAAGAAACTCCAAGTCGCAGGTAATACGTGGTGCCCGATGTTATAGAGAAATGAGACGATGATGATGCCGATTACCAGCGGGAACTTTTTGAGTTGTAGCACCGTCCCGACCGGGTTTGAACGCTTTAGCTCGAACGGTCGCTGATTCTCTGACGTGAGCGACTCTTGCAGGACAAGAAATCCAAAAACTAGGTTGAACAGCGAGATAACACCAGCGGCAAGAAAAGGTACCCTCGATCCGTATTCTCCAAGAAACCCACCGATGACCGGGCCGAACACAAAGCCAAGACCAAAAGCCGCTCCAATGAGCCCAAAATTTTGCGCTCGCTTATCCTCAGGTGTTACGTCTGCGATGTAAGCATTGCAGGTGCTCATAGTCGAGGCGCCAACACCTGAGATGATGCGACCGATAAACAGTACCAGTAGTGATTCCGCGAAGCCCATCAAGATGTAGTTAATTGCCATAACCAACAATGAAAATAGCAGAACTGGTCTGCGGCCGAATCGATCGGAGACATTGCCGATGATAGGCGAACAAAAAAACTGCATCACAGCATAAACAAACATTAGCCAGCCACCATAACGAGCAGAGTTGCCGAGGCTTTCCCCGCTAATCTCCATTAGTAGATCGGGCAATACGGGCATGATGATCCCGAACCCGATGGAATCCATCAGGGCCGTCAGAAAAATAAAGATCAGGGCAAATTTGTTCATCAAGATCGGCGCTTAAAGTTGGCGTTTAAACATCGCTAGCATTCGCTCCCAATGTCGTTCTGAGGCATCTTTGTGATAAAGCTCTCGTTGAGGGAATACAAATCCATGATGGGTGTCCGGGTACCACTCGATACGATAGTTAATGCCAGTTTTTGCTAAAAAGGTGTCAAGAGACTCGATCATTTCTACGGGTGCCCAATCATCGGTTTCGGCACATCCTATATAAAGTTCTCCGGTGATGTTTTCTGCAAATAAGTGAGGAGAGTCGGCTTCCTCCGTAATCAGGCGGATACCGTGAAACGATGCGGCGGCTTTGATACGTTCCGGGTGCTTACCCGCTGCGTAGAAAGCGAAGGGCCCACTCATGCAATAGCCAACAACACCGACATTGCCATCAGAGGCATCTTTATCATCTGCGGCATAATTCAGAAGTTGTTCGCAGTCGCCCAGTACTAATTCATTGGATAAGGCATTCATATACCCAAACATGATTTCCCGACTTTCGGGCGATCCGTCGCTGGTGAAATCTGCGACATCTCTATAATACATATTGGGCAGCATGACGTAGTAGCCCGACGATCCAATGCGTCTGGCCATATCATGGAGTTCCTCTCTTTTGCCAGGTGCATCCATCAGAAAAAGAATCACAGGGTGAGGTCCATCCTCTTCCGGGCAGGTGATAAAGGTATTCATCTCGCCATGCTCGGTCGAAATGTTAACGTGTTGATCTTTCATTGTTCCCTCTTATTCGCGTGTTGGCTAAAACCTGATGTCAACATGACCTTCGGCGCACTGTCAATTTAAGTTTGCGCTCGAGATTGACCACAACGCATGAAGTCGGTGGCAAAATCGCGTAGCATGCGAATCTTTTAAAGTTAAGAGAACGGCTATGGCTAGCACAACAACAATCGGTAAGTTAACAATCGATACTGGTTTGCATTCACTGGTGGAAACGCGCATGACGCCCGGTACAGGACTTGAGCCGGAGCAGATTTGGGCTGGTTTTGAGGATATCCTCCAACAGATGATGCCCCGAAATGAGGCGCTTCTAGCTCGACGTGATGAGCTCCAGAGTTTGCTTGACCAGTGGCACAGAGACCATGCCGTGGAAAAGCATGATCCAGTGGCTTACAAAACCTTTTTGCAGGAGATTGGTTATCTGCTAGACGAGCCCGAAGATTTTATTATTGAAACCAGTAATGTAGATGATGAAATCGCCTTAATGGCTGGCCCACAGTTGGTTGTGCCTGTTGATAATGCACGTTTTGCGCTGAATGCGGCCAATGCTCGCTGGGGTAGTCTTTACGATGCTTTATATGGCACTGATGTCATATCCGAGCAAGGCGGTGCCGAGAAAGGCGCTGGTGGATATAATCCGGTTCGTGGGAATCGAGTCGTTGCCTATGCGAGCGATTTTCTTGATCAACATTTGCCACTGACCGAAGGTAGCCATGGTGAGGTTGCGTCTTATCGTGTTGTCGATGGCGTGCTCAAAATTGTTCTTGAGTCAGGTATTGAGTCCAGTTTACAAAATCCAGATCAGTTTGCTGGGTACGCTGGGTCCGCGGAGAGACCCGATGGTATCTTGATGCTGAATAATGGCCTGCATCTAGAAATACAAATCGATCCCAATGATTCGATTGGCAAGGATCACCCCGCCGGTGTCAAAGACATTTTGATGGAGTCTGCTGTTTCAACGATTCAGGATTGCGAGGATTCAGTTGCAGCAGTTGACGCAGAGGATAAGACGCAGGTTTATGCGAACTGGCTCGGTTTAATGAAAGGAGATTTGGCTGAAGAGTTTAACAAAGGTGGGGCTGTTGTGCGCCGAGAGCTAAATGCCGACAGAAATTATTGTGATACCAATGGAAGCCCAATGGTGTTGCACGGTAGAAGTCTTTTACTGGTCCGTAATGTCGGACATCTGATGAAAACAGACGCGGTATTATTTGAAGGGAAAGAGATTCCGGAAGGGATCCTTGATGCGATGATGACCAGCCTGGCGGCGATGCACGACCTTAGGGGTACTGGCAAAATTGGCAACTCAAGAAAGGGGAGTGTCTATATCGTTAAGCCCAAAATGCATGGTCCGGAAGAAGTCGCATTTACCGTTGACCTATTCGCGATGGTAGAAGATGTACTGGGTATCGCGCCAAACACCTTAAAAGTCGGCATTATGGACGAAGAACGTCGTACAACGATTAATTTAAGGGCTTGTATCGCGGCTGCTAAGAAGAGAATTATTTTTATCAACACAGGTTTTCTTGACCGAACGGGCGATGAAATTCATACCAGCATGGAAGCTGGCGCAATGGTGAGAAAAAGCCTGATGAAACAACAGGCATGGATTGGCGCTTACGAAGACTGGAATGTTGATGTTGGACTCGCGGCGGGATTGCAGGGACGTGCCCAGATTGGTAAGGGCATGTGGGCCAAGCCCGATGAAATGGCTGAGATGATGGACGTCAAAGTAGGACATCCAGAGTCAGGGGCAACAACGGCTTGGGTACCATCGCCAACGGCCGCAACGCTACATGCGATGCATTATCATAAAGTCAGTGTTGCCAGCCAGCAGAATAAATTGAAGGACAGATCCGCTGCTGATCTTGGTGCCTTGCTCACGATACCATTGCTTGAGGGTACTAATCTGTCACCTGACGATGTGCAGCTTGAGCTAGACAACAATGTCCAGGGGATTCTCGGATATGTCGTGAGATGGATCGATCAGGGTGTCGGTTGCTCCAAAGTGCCGGACATAGACGGCGTCGGCTTGATGGAAGATCGTGCAACCTTAAGAATATCCAGCCAGCACATCGCAAATTGGTTGCACCACAATATTTGCTCTTCAGAGCAGGTAACAGCAACGATGAAGCGAATGGCTGTGATTGTCGATGGACAAAATGCATCAGATGCGGCTTACACGAATATGTCGCCTGATTTCGATAACAGTGTGGCTTTTCAAGCCGCATGTGATCTTATTTTTAAGGGGATGGAACAACCAAGCGGTTACACCGAGCCTTTACTTCATGCTCGAAGGCGAGAGGCAAAGGTCCGTCAGGAAAATAACCCTACATAACGCGTTGTTTTTCAAGCAGTTTTTGACCACATTTGGTGTGTTTTCTCGAGAGGAGTTCTGGTAGTTTATTTTTTTGCATAGGTCTGCTGGAGTAGCTGTAAACAGCTATGTCGGAAAATAATAATAGAATCCTGATCATTGAAGATGAAGCATTGGTCGCGCGTGAACTTAAGTCTCGGCTGACGAAAATGGGTTGTGAGGTCGTCGGCATTGCCTACGGACGGGAAGCCGTTGAACTTGCGAGAGAGACCGAGCCTGACTTGCTGCTGACAGATATTCATCTTAAAGATGGTGAAGACGGCATTGAGATGGCGCAAGAAATACAGGGGGAGCGAGATGTCCCTGTGGTCTTTCTTACTGCGTATTCCGACGAAGAAACCGTTTCCAGAGCGAAAGCGCTCGCGCCATATGGATACATTATCAAGCCGGTGGAAAATCGTGAGCTAAAGATTGCCATCGATATCGCGTTATACAAATTTAAAATCGAAAAAGAACTCAGGGAAACCCAGCAGCTGCTACAAAATGCGCTGACGTGTATCGGCAACGCCTTGGTTTTTGTTGATGAACAAGGCCAAATCACTCATCTAAACGCCGATGCCGAGCTGCTGCTGTCTGCTACTCGTTCAGCACTTTTGGGAAGAAGTTGGCCAAGCATACTCTCTCTTAAGCAAGGCTCCTCCGTGCACTCCAAGATCGAAAGTGCGTTGAAATCCAATGAGGTGAGCAAATTAGCGCCTTTCATCCTAAGTAACTCATCGGGGTTGCCGAGGCTCGTGGATGGCCTCGCGGGGCCCATGAACCCGGGTGGCGTGTTAATTTTGAGAGAGTTGTCAGAGATCTCGGACCCTTTGGAGACTCTGCCAGAAGCTGGCCAATTGCCTTCTGAGCTTGCCCCCGACCAGTTAAGTCCGCGCGAGTCCTCGATGTGTCAGTTGCTGATATCGGTTGATACTGAATCATCTGATCCGCGCGAGAGTTTTCAAGATGATCGCATTGTCGAGGAAGTGCTGGGTGCGCTCAACCAAAGACTGCGATCAACAGACCTCGTCAGTAATTACCTTGGCACCCAAATCTCCGTGAGCATGCCGTACACGTCAACCGAAGCGGGCAAAAACATCGCTCAGGCGATCCTTAGAAACCTGCAAGACAGGCTGTTTCTAAATCACGAAGTGAAATTTTCCATCGGTCTTGCTCACAGCACGCCTGGCGATCAGCAACCATTTGAGCTTTTTAGGCGTGCCTCTTGGGCGCTGAGTGTTGCTCAGGAATCTGGCGGAGGGCGTGTAATTGTATGGTCCGATGGTTCAGAAAAAAGTGTGTCGGGTGTGCCCGGGGAAGGTCACGCGCTTCGAGAGTACAGCAACCTAGTTCTGCTCTGGAATGTCATGAGTGTGGTCATGAAAGCCTCGTCGCTGGAGGATATGAGCGTACGCTTGTGTGAACATTTACTCCAATCTTACGAGCTCAGCAGGGCGGCAGTATTGGGTGTCACTGAAACTGTTTCGGTGCTGGGTGGCGTGCTGAAAGATCGAATGATTGCGGATACTGCCGACATGGGTTGGTCAAAAAGAGAAGTGCGCCGGATCAGGGAGGCGATTAATCAGGGCAAATTTGTCCATTTTGAAAAATCCTATCTATTTCCTATCTCTGAGGCTAAGGGTGTTTTCGTAGAGAGCAGTAAACCTTTGACCAAGGCCGATACAGAGTTTATGGGAGGGTTGGTGAGTTACTTCTCAGGTGCATCGGCTCGGTTTGACTTGGCACCGGCTGAAGACTCGCCAGCGTTGATCGAAAGCGCGATGATTTACTCGTCGCCACGCATGCGCAGTGTACTTGAGAGTTGCGAGCTGGTAGCACCAACTGACGCAACGGTGCTTATTGTGGGTGAGTCTGGGACGGGCAAGGGAATGCTTGCGCGTCACATCCACGAAAAATCATCCCGAGCAGACAAGCCATTTATCATCGTTGATTGTGGTGCGGTTGTGGGTAGCCTAATCGAAAGTGAATTATTTGGGCATGAGAAGGGTGCCTTTACTGGGGCAGATAAAAAATTCACCGGAAAGTTAAAGGAAGCCGATGGCGGCACAATTCTGTTGGATGAAATAGGTGAGCTTCCGCTTGACGTGCAAGTCAAGCTACTTCGTTTTGTGCAGGAAAGAGAGGTAGTCGCTGTAGGTTCAACGCATTATGAATCGGTCGACACACGAGTGATTGCGGCTACCAATAAAGATCTGAAAGCGCTTGTCAGTGAAGGCGCATTTCGAGAAGACCTGTTTTATCGTCTGAATGTTTTCGCGATTGAGACAGCGCCACTTCGTGAAAGGCGCGAGGACGTGATGGAGCTAGCCCACCACTACATGAAGATATATGCGCGGCGCTATGAAAAAGTGCTCTATGGTTTTTCTGCCGAAGCAGAACAGGCGTTAATCGAATACTCTTGGCCAGGCAATATAAGAGAGCTCACTAACGTCGTAAATCGAGGGGTGATACTGTGCAAAGATTCACAATTAACCAGTATTCATCTTGGTTTGTTTCCTAGTAGCGATGACGAAGGGTCAAATGTCAGAGCGCATCCTATTAAGTCAGTGGCGAGCTCTCCAACAATCGCGTCACTGGTAGATATCTGTCTGAGTGAAAAAGGTGCGCTGCCACCGTTAGGGCAGTGGCTTGAAGAGGATTTGATTTTGATGAGTCTTCAGGAACATCATAACGTGCTTAATCGTGCAGCTGATTCTCTCGGCGTGCCAGAATCCACGCTGAGGCGCAAGGTCGCCAGGGTTCGTCAGCTACATGGAGACGGAGGCCCGCCCCGTCCATCAAGCTGGTCAGAAGTGAATCACGTCATGCGCGATTTGTTTAAGACTGCGGCGAGTCAGCAAACTCCGGTGCTGGATTACGTCACCAATGTTCTCCTCAATGAGCTTGAGAGCAGGGAGATAACGAAACGAGAAGCAGCCAACCTAATGGGTGTTTCTTTGCCCACATACAGGCGATTAACCTCAAAGTCGCCATAATTTGCCTGAGTATGAAAAATATGGCGTAAAAATTTGACGAATAAGCGTCAATTATTTTCGCCATAATTTTCTTTTTCAGCTCGCCATAATTTCTGCTGGGTAATAATTGTCGGTAAAACAACAGTTTACCGTAGGTGAAAACATGGCATGAGACCTGCATTACCCCTGTCTGCAGATAATAGCTGCTTGATCTGCGTTAACGACATTCCAAACAAATGTTGGCCTCTTATGTCGGAGGTCAGTGTGTTTTGTTAAACATCGGAGATTTTTTTGATTCTTTGTGGTGGTCGTCATCGTAAAAAAAGACTGAAGACAATCTGGGACAAACACCGGAGCTGCTTCAATAAATTACCGCCCCCTGAGGAGAAACGAATGTCGAGCTTTAAAGGTTTCATGTTCGCAATTTGTTGTACTTTCGCTGCAAACACTGCCGCGATTGAATCTGTTTTAGAAAAATCTGTTGTAGAAAAATCTTCTGTTGCTAGCCGTCTGGTGCTCAGCTTCTGGAATCAAAACAGTCAAGAACCGGGGCCCCGTGTTGGGCAAGCCGGCGTTGTGTCGTCCATGGCTCTGGCGAGCCCCCCCTCGAATAAAGCGTTATATGGCAAATCTGAGGCACGTTCAATAGGTCCGCTTGAAAATACCACAGAGGTGGCCAGATTCCTCTGGGAAGAGAAGCCCGCCGACGGCGATAGCTACCTCGAGCAATTTCAGCTTGCAAGTTTTCTCTGGGAAACAGGCAGAACACCCATGGACCCTGAGTTCAATTATGTGCAGGATCAACACTATCTCAATGACATTGCACCAGAGTATCGTGCAAATCCAAAAAAAGAATTCAGCAAAGAAAGCTCACTTTATGGGTATGGTCAACAGACCGACCAGTCGACCGAATACCTGCAGATCGCCAGTTTGGGGCATGCATCACTTGCGTCCAAAGAGCAAACTAATTTCGCAGCAGTAAAAGAGTTCATATTGGTCAGCAAAGACCTTTCTATACTTAAAACCCGTTTAGAGATGATGGATGCGCCCATCATCGAAGAGTTTGGAATAATTAATGCCGTTGGTGTGAGACTCACCACGAAGCAAGTCGCTGCACTGCAATCGGATAAAAACGTGACAGCAATCTCGGCTAATCAACGGGTTGAGACTGCCGCAATCAGGTATTCGGCGAAAGGTGCGAGTGAATTGGGACTTTCGGGCAAGCGCGTGAGTTGGTCAGTCTATAATCTGGGACGAAAGCCTCTCAATCTTCGCTCGCTGGAGGCAAGCTGGCCTGCCGAGAATGGCAAGCTAATGAAAGTGCTGGTAAATGGGCAGCGCTTATTTCAAGGGGCAATCGAAAGCGACGCAGATCTTCAGTTAAATGCGAGGTTCGCTGGCAGAAACAAGCATTCGAAAAAAACACGCAAAGTGAATAAAAGAAAAGAGAACATAAAAGGCAAGCATCTGGATTCTTCCTCGGAAAAAGGGGCTGGGCAGGAAAGCGTGATTACGCTTGTATTTAGCGAGAAAGCAGTTGATCTGCCTGACGATTATCATCTTGCTGCCAACTTCTTCGAGGGTCTGACCGTTGATTATGCCCATAACTCCTCGCTGCCTTTTCAAGGTAAACGACGTGATACATTCTTCCCAACCCTCATCGACGCCGACATGCTTCATGTTGAGGGCGTGACGGGTGATGGCGTGGGTGTTGCGATTATTGATACAGGTGCATGGGCGAATCGATCAACGATGAAAGACACGAAGCGACAGGATCGAGTTTTGGCTTATTACGATGCAATCGAAAACAGAACTTCGCTGCCGATGGAAGACCCAAACGGTCATGGCTCTCATATTGCAAGCGTTGTTGCCAGTTCCCGCAAGACACTTGATCTGGAAGGCAATGTCCCCGGAAGCTATCACGGCATTGCACCGGACGCAGACCTTGTCATTGTGAAAGCCTTCGATGAAGAGGGCCGCGGAACGTACATGAATGTTATTCGCGCGATAGCTTATGTTATTGCACACAAGGAGAAGCACAACATCCGGGTACTGAACCTATCTTTTGGGGGTACGCCGATGTCCCACTATTGGCAGGACCCGATGAATCTCGCAGTAATGGCTGCTTGGCGCGCGGGAATTGTCGTTGTGGTCTCTTCCGGAAATAATGGTCCTGAGCCGATGACGATAGGGACGCCGGGGAATGTGCCTTATGTTGTCACCGTAGGTGCGATGACTGACCATTACACACCAGAACAACTGGGCGATGATTATCTCGCGACATTTTCCTCCGCTGGACCCACGCTGGAAGGTTTTGTTAAGCCGGAAATTACAGCGCCCGGTGGTCACATAATGGGTCAGATGCGACGTAACACCTACATCGCAAACGAGCACCCACAGTTTCATGACGGTTACAGCTACTTCTTAATGTCTGGAACGTCGCAGGCATCTGCGGTTGCGAGTGGTGTAGCCGCATTAATGCTTCAGGAAGATCCCAGTCTGACTCCGGATGATATTAAGTGTCGATTGATGTCCTCAGCGAAGGCAGCGACCAATCCAGATGGCACGTTAGCATACAGCCTGTTTCAACAGGGAGCCGGTTTGATTAATGCCTGGGATGCGGTCAATAGCGATGCCCGCGGATGCGTTAATCAGGGATTGAATCTTGATGAAGACTTGGCAGGTATTACGCATTTTGGTGGTCCTGCCAATGCCGATAGTGATGGCAATATAGTGATGAGCAGCACAGATGGCTTTATTTGGAATCTAAGTGATACCAACGTTGATGGTTACATCTGGAATCTCGGTAATGTATCGAACCTTGGTTACATCTGGAACCTTGGTTATATCTGGAATTTAAGCGAGCTTGAAGAGAACGGTTACATCTGGAACCTCAGTGATTTCGAAAGCAATGGTTATATCTGGAACTTGGCGGAGCTCGAATCCAAGGGATATATCTGGAATTTAGCAAGTGCCGAGAATGCCGGTGCACCGGAAAATACAGGCGCAGCCGCCAGTGAGGGTTTCATTTGGAACCTCGCTGATTCAGACGCTGAGAATGATGGGTACATCTGGAACCTCAACGAAGCGGAAAACAATGGTTACATTTGGAATCTCGGCAATATCGAAGGGGCCAAGTTTATCTGGAATCTGGCTTTTAATGAGAGCAATGGCTATATCTGGAACCTAGGATATATTTGGAATCTGAATGGTGTAGAGAACTCAGGCTATATCTGGAATTTGGGAGATGCTCAAAATGCTGGTTATATCTGGAATCTGAATAATGCTGAGAGTCAGGCTTATATCTGGAATCTAAGCGATGCTGAGAGTCAGGCCTATATTTGGAATCTAAGTGCTGCGCAGAGTGCCGGTTACATCTGGAATCTAAACACTGCCGAGAATAATGGCTATATTTGGAATCTGAATAATACACAGAACAACGGTTTTATCTGGAATCTCAGTGACTCCAGTAATGATGGTCCTGCTAGTGCGGCCTACATTTGGAATTTAACCGCGATGGGTGTGAACAAATGGGTCGATCAGGAATAGCGATTGTTGCTCCTGCTACAAAAAATCATTTTCGCAAGAAGGTTTAAGTATTAATGGTTGTAGTGAACTGATGAAGTTGTTTTGCTTAAGATGTTTTTACCCTGTGATGCTAGCGATGTTGCATTTAAGCAACGTTGGCATTGCGGTGGCTGAGACATCTATCAAGGCCGCATCGGTTGAAGTGGGTAACCAGCGCATGCGTCTTGCTGATCAGCGACATGTGATCTTTGACCGACTGGGAACCGAAGACGGCCTGTCTCAGGCAGTTGTGACCTCTGTTGTTCAGGGAGCGTCTGGCTTTATTTGGATTGGTACTGCAGAAGGGCTCAACCGTTATGACGGATATAGTTTCGAGACTTTCTACCACACCGATGACGCACCACGATCTCTGTCTCACGATCACGTATGGGACTTGTTGGTTGACTCTAACGGCACGCTTTGGATAGGTACCGATGCCGGACTGAATAAGTTCAACGACATTACGGGTGACTTTGATTTTATCGATGTCGATGCAGGTTTGGGTGCCATTCACAGCGCTGTACACAGCCTCTACGAAGACTCCAAGGGTCAAATTTGGATCGGCACTGGCTCAGGTTTGGTTCTGATGGATGCGCGAGGTCATTTAACGCATTTTCATCACAGCGGCCTTGACGGTACCTCTATCGGGCGAGGCAGTATTAGAACAGTACTTGAAGACAGCAAGGGCAGGCTTTGGGTTGGTACCGAATATGACGGTGTGAATTTGCTTGATCCTGAAACTGGTCAGTTCATACGATACGGTCATGATCCCGGTAATGACAATTCGATTGGTGATGATTACGTTCGCTTTATTTTAGAAGCAGATGACGGAAAGTTATGGCTAGCGACTTTTGATGGAGGTATTTCGATCTTTGATCCAGAGACCGAACAAGCGAGCCGGCTCACTGGCACCTCGTCAAATCGGGTGCGGACATTGATGAAAGACGATAACGGGGATATTTGGGCTGGCACGAACGGTGGGCTCAATCTTTGGCGACCTCAAACGGAAACATTTGATGTGTTTAGTCAAGATCCGACCGATGTTCACAGCATGAGTGACAATAAAGTCATCGAGATATATCAGGATGCTGGCGGCGTTATTTGGGTTGGCACTTTTAATGGGTTGAGTAAGTGGAATGCACAAACGGAAATATTCCCTCATATACGTCAGAGTTCAGTAGGCAAAATTAGTCTGACCAGCAACTCCATTACTTCCTTTGCTGAAACTGCGAATAAAGATGTTTGGATTGGCACCTTCGGAGGTTTAAATCGCTGGAACAGTAGACGCGGCCAGTTTGATGATCTCTCCGGTATTTCGGTCGATTTGAACGACGGTTTAGTCATGTCTTTGTTAGAAAAAGATGGGGTTTTGTGGGTTGGTACCATGGCTGGTGGCGTTAACTTGGTGAAAGACAACAGGGTGATTGGTCGGTTCGAACACGATGAAAAAGATCCGAGCTCGATTAGCTCCAACGCCATCAGCAGGATTTATCAGGATAGCAAAAATCGTTTGTGGTTTACGACCTACGGTGGTGGCGTGAATCTGTACCAAGGAGACGGCAAATTTAAAAGGTATCCAGTAAAGGATAATCCGAAGGGTGCTTTTCGTGACAAAAGGACGCTAGACATTGTTGAGGGGCCAGATGGGCGGTTCTGGGTCGCAACCGATGGCGGCGGCTTGCTTGTTCTCGACGCTGAAACCGGTGACACGAAAGCGTTCGTACACAAACCGGACGATCCCTCGAGTCTCAGCAGCGACAATGTGATTTCGATTTTGTATGCCAATGGTGTCATGTGGGTTGGCACCCGCGACCGGGGTCTGAATGTGTACGATTCTGAGACACATGGGTTTAAACGGATAAGTAAAGCGGACGGATTGTCTAGTGGTACCGTGTACGGAATGCTGGAAGATGACGCGGGCAGAATATGGACTAGCGGGGGTAAAGGAATGTCGGTGCTTGATCCCCAGACTGGAGAGTTTGTCATCTATGATTCCACTCATGGATTACAAAGCGATGACTTTAATAGCGGTGCATATCTTAAATTGTCAGATGGCACGTTCCTGTTTGGCGGGTCTAACGGATTTAATGCGTTTGACCCTGATGAGATCAGAGGCAATACCTATGTGCCGCCTATTAGGCTTACGCGATTCTCAAAATTCAATCAAGAACAACGCTTGGAGCAACCTGTTTACAAAACCGAAATCGTCAACCTAGCACATAACGATTCTGTTATTGGCTTTGAGTTTTCTGCGCTTGATTACACTGCGCCGAAGAAAAATAGATATCGCTATATGCTTGAGGGGTTTGACAGAGATTGGGTCGAAGCGAATGATTCAAGGCAAGTAACCTACACTAATCTTGACTCAGGTGATTATGTGTTTCGAGTTGTCGGGTCCAATAACGATAATGTTTGGAACGAAGAGGGTGCAACACTAAAGATTGTGGTAAGTCCTCCGTTATGGGCTACTTGGTGGGCATACTTAGTTTATGCGCTGTTATGTCTCGTATGCTTCAATCAGGTTCAAAAAGCGAATGAGGCAAGATTGCGTAGGGAGGCCGAAAAGCGCTACAGCGAAAGACTGCAGCTGTATATTGAGTCCCTGGAAGAAGCGACTGACTGTGTCTTAATCGCCGACGCAAATAAGAACTTGATGTACGCGAATAACGCGATATCACCAATCCTCGGTTTCAATCCGGCACAGGCAATTGGTCGCTCGATTTTTGCCCTGCTGTTCTCCGATCAGGCGGATGCTAGCATCGCCCGGCAAGGGCTGAAATCAGAAGGTCGCTGGCACGGGGAAGTTACCTCCTCCAGAGGCATGGAGACCATCACCACCGAGGTTACTATTGCCGCTGTCCACGATGAAAGCGATAGGGCATCTGCATACGTAAGCATCACGCGAGATATTACCAGCAGAAAACAAACTGAGTCAGAGCTTGAAAATCACCGCCGTAACCTTGAGTTTTTGGTTGCCGAAAGAACAAAAGCGTTAGAGCGTGAAATTGCCGAGAACAAGGCATTCCAGGTTGAGTTGGCAGACTCCCTCAAAGAAAAAGAACTGCTGTTGAAGGAAGTTCATCATCGAGTTAAGAACAACATGCAGGTGATCTCTAGCCTACTTAATATACAGGCCGAGACGAATGGCAACGAGTTGTTTGCCAGTCTGCTAGGGGAGAGTCAACAGCGTATCAAGTCAATGTCGCTCATCCATGAAAACCTTTACCAGTCCGACAATCTTCTGGAAATTGACTTTAAAGACTATATTAATATGTTGGCGAATAGCCTGTGCCGATTCTACTCTGTTCCCGGCGTTAGTATATCGTTAGATATAAATGTGGATAACGTTGCTCTGGATATTGAAACAGCGGTGCCATGCGGTCTGATAATAAATGAATTAATATCCAATTCGCTTAAACATGCTTTTAAGGGAAGGGAAGGTCGTGGCACGATTTTTGTAAATTTTAGGTTTGTAGATTGCAGGTATGTGCTTGAGATTGGTGACGACGGCATCGGTTTGCCGGAAGCGTTTGAACTTTCCGATTCTTCATCGATGGGTATGGAAATTATTTCTATTTTGACCCAACAACTGGATGGCAAAATTCAGGTCGAAGGAAAAGAGGGGGCACTCTTCGAAATTTCTTTCCCAAGGAAAGATAAATATGTCAGCTAATTCAATATTAGTCGTAGAAGATGAAGTTTTGGTCGCCCGCGACATAAAAGCACGTTTGATTCGTATGGGCTACGATGTTTTAGACACTGCATCGAGAGGCGTTGAGGCAATTGAGAAAGCACTAAGGCTAAAGCCTAACTTGGTGTTGATGGATATCAATCTGAAAGACGAAATGGACGGCGTCGAAGCGGCGATAAAAATTCGCGAACTTTACGATGTCCCTGTCATATTTTGTACGGCCTACTCTAATGAAGATACGCTTGAAAGGGCGAAGATCTCTGAACCTTACGGCTATGTTCTGAAGCCGTTTGATAACCGTGAACTCGAAATCAACATAGAAATAGCGCTGTATAAACATCGAGTTGAGAAGGACCTACAGGATACCCGCAAACGCCTTGATGCAACACTCACTAACGTAAGTGATGGCGTCATCGCCGCCGATTTGTCTGGGCAAATTTTTGTCATCAACCCAGTAGCCGAAAAAATTACGGGTTGGAATCGTCTGAGAGCCAAATATGCAAACTTGAGCCAAGTGATGAACGTCAAGCCTTTTGATTCAGGGCAATCTGGGTTTAATTTCACTCGGCTAATTGGCGAAGGGCTCACGCAAAAAGTCAGTGGAGTAAGGCAGTACATGCAGCGGACTGATGGTGAGCTTCTTCCTATAGAACTTAGTGTTAGCGCACTGGCTAACGATGCCTCAGACCTGATCGTTGTAACTTTCAGAGATATAAGTCAGCAGTTAGATTACGAAGAAAAAATCAGAGTTAATGCCTTCTATGATGATCTGACGGGGTTGCCTAACCGCGCGTTGTTTATTGATCGCCTTGATAGTTCAATTAATCGACGAAAACGAGGAACGCTTGGTGATTTTGCCGTTGCTTTTATTGACCTTGATGGTTTTGGCGCAATTAATGAGGGCTTGGGACACGAAGAAGGTGACAAGGTGCTGGCTGCGATGAGTGCCCGACTGGCAGATACTGTGCGGCCAGATGACACGGTATCCCGATTTAGTGGCGACATATTCGCTATTTTGTTAGACCCGGTAGATTCTGCTGCTGGTGCCATACAGGCGTGTAATCGTATTCAAGAAGGGATTGAAAAGCCGGTAGAGCTTGGTGCGACAAAAGTGGATCTTACCGCGAGCATCGGAATCTCTTTATATCAGGGCGCCTATCGAAATCCAGAAGAAATGATCCGGGATGCTGACACAGCGCTTCATCGAGCAAAGCTTGAATCCAAGGGCTCTTATGTCGTGTTTGACAATGAGATGTACAAAAGCGCACTGCGTTTTATCGAACGAAAGAGTGGCATGCAGCAGGCTTTGAGCAATAATCACTTCGAGGTCTATTATCAGCCAATTATGGATCTAAAAACCGAGCGATTGGCAAGTATGGAAGCGTTGGTGCGTTGGCCTCATCCAGTTGAGGGAATGATCTCACCATCAGAGTTTATTCCCATTGCAGAGAAAACGGGCCTGATATTACCTTTGGGCGAATGGGTTTTGCGGTCTGTTTGTCAGCAGATACGACGATGGGAGTTGCAAGGGTTTCACGAGTTCAGGGTTGCAGTCAACTTGTCGGCGCGCCAGTTCGAAAATGATATTTCAGGAATAGTGGGTGGGATATTAGCTGAAACAGGTATTTCTGCTTCCTCGCTCGCGCTAGAAATCACCGAAGGCATAGCGATGAAAAACGTTGATCACAATATACAGATGCTTGAAGAGCTGCGAGATTTGGGCTTGATGATTAGCATTGATGACTTTGGTACCGGCTATTCCTCGCTAGCTTATCTAAAACGCTTTCCGCTAAACACGCTGAAAATTGATCGATCTTTCATTAAGGAAATTGACACCAACTCTGATGATAGAGAAATTACTCGGGCGATCATTGCCATGGGTCAAAATCTGAAATTGAAAGTCCTAGCTGAAGGTGCAGAGACAATAGAGCAGGTGAACATTTTGCGAGAGAGTGGCTGTGATTATATTCAAGGTTATTTTTATAGTCAGCCTTTGCCAGCGGAAAAAATGCTGCCATTTTTCGTACGAAACGCGCGAAAGTCCGATGTCGCGTTTCAGCAGTGGTCCCCTGCTGACGAGCTGGTGGACATACGTCGGTTGTTCAGTGTTCAGAAAACGAACGAGGGTTCTAGGTTTCCAAACTGACAGTCAGATTGACCCGCAAAGAAAGGAAAATAGGCACTGTGTTTATGTTGAGCTCTTTTTGGCGGGTTGTATTTGAAAAGCCGTGTTTTATCGACTTTGCAGGGCGCCACCGATCGGCACCCAGCAATTTTCATTTTTTAACATCTCAACCTAAGGAAGTAAGGCGCCGCCCTCAACATCGATTGTTGTGCCTGTTATGTACGCATTTGTTAACGTAAGCAGCACCGCGCTAGCAACCTCTTCAGACTGTCCCGGACGTTTAAGGGGAATATGTTGCGTGCCCTTGGCAAGTATTTCTTCTTTTTTGTCTCCTAGATTATCGAACATGCCAGTTGAGATTGTGCCAGGCGCAACAACGTTTACTCGGCGGGGCGCCATTTCAACGGCCAGTGCTCGACTCAGTCCCTCAACAGCATTACCTACACAGGACACCGCAGACATGCCCGGGTTGCATTTTCTAGCTGGGAAACCGCCTAGAAGGGTGATGGAACCGTCATCTGTCATGTAAGGCGATGATTTTCGGATCACGTTACAGTAACCCCAGAATTTGTTGAAGGCCTCACGAAACTGCTCGTCCGTTTGTTCGATAAAAGGTGCCATGGTTCTGTTAGCGCCGGTTGCTGCAGCAACAACGTGGTGAATAATCCCTATCGACTCAAAGAGTGTTGTCAGAGCGTCGAGGTTGTGAATGTCAAGGGTAGAAAAATTGATGCCCGGGTTGCCCTCAGCGGCGGCGGCAGCTCTTTCTTCTGAGCGTCCTACGGCCCAAACCTTTGCGCCTTGAGCTTTCGCCATAACAGCAGTCGCGAGTCCAATACCCGATGTCCCACCTATCACTACTACATTCCTATCGACTAGGCTCACCATTTCTTTCTCCATTTTGTTAAGTATATTTCACGATGATCAGTGTACTCCGCTGTTTGGTACCACGGTAGACCTATGCTACATTCACGCGCTTAATATAAGCAACATGAAAGCGTGCGTGTGAGTTGGCGCGTCCATCTTTCCATGGTGTTGCCACTTACAAAGGAGATATGTCAGAAGTGACTACTGTTGTTGAACGACCTGCTTGGTTTCAGAAAGCGCTTGATGCAAAAAGGCAAGACGGTGTGGTCGAGGTCGCGGGTTGTAATATTCACTTTGCGACTTGGGGTGAGATAGGCAAGCCGGGAATTATACTGATCCACGGTAGCAATGCGCACCTTGAGTGGTGGCGATTCGTTGCTCCTTTCCTCAGTGATCAATTTCGAGTAGCCGCAATAGATCTGTCAGGTAATGGCGATTCCGAGTGGCGTGAGGAGTATTCAGGGAAGTTATTTGCTGAAGAGGTGATGGCGGTCTGCGAAGCAGCAGCGCTGGGAGAAAAGCCGTTTGTTGTTGCCCACAGTTTTGGCGGATTTGTAGGGCTAGAAGCTGGGCATTATTTTGGTAAGTCGCTTGGCGGGATCATATTTGCTGACTTCACTGTTGAGCCTCCTGAAAAATATGTGGAATGGGGAAAACAAAAGGAAGAGCGGGGCGGTGAACCGATTAGGCCGACTCGAGTTTACGAAGAGAAGGCGACAGCGTTGGGTCGCTTCAGGATGGTGCCCGAGCAACCTTGTCAGCACCCCTATGTTATTGAATATCTTGGAACACAGTCACTTCGCGAGGTCGATGGGGGTTGGACTTGGAAATTTGACCCAGCGCTATTTGACCATTTGACGATGGGCACGGATCAGAGAGACAAATTTGTTGGCATTGCTTGCCCGACGGCTGTGATTCTAGGTGAATTCAGCACGGATGAAGGAGCGCTAAGCGCACCGTATCTTGAGGAGATATCAGGCGGATTGCTGCCAATGTTTGTGATTCCCGGCACCTACCATCATTTTATGTTTGACGAACCTATGGCGACGGTAACGGCGATCAAAGGAATATTGCTGAACTGGCGGCGTGAGGCCAACCAAAACGAACTGAATGCCCGTTTTGGCGCATTTAATGGTGTCTAAGTTCTAGCTTGATTACTTTTCAATCACGGGCGAATTTGATCTGTTACGACCGCATGTTGCGTAAGTGAACAGAAAATGACAATTGCTCCGAAAAAGTGACACGCCGCTAGCCTGACTATTGCTACATGCAACTATCCAACTTCCTACTCTTGAACGCCAAAAATATCTCTCTATCCGCATTTATCCTATCGCTTAGTCTTTTGCCGCACAGACGCGTTTACCGCATGTCAGGGTTATGTTGCTGGATTAGGTGCCTTACGGCGGCTCGGTTGTAGAAATTCTATACGCTATTGATTTGCTGTCGAATATATTGACATTTTGATAGGATGAAGGGGCCTGATACTCGGCCAATGACTTGCTAAGGTGATGAATGAGTTTTGAATTAGACTCGAGCACAAAAAACAAACAAAGCGTGCCCGAAACAGCCCTCCCAGGAGAAGAAGTAGGTGCCGCCTCGCACCCGGAATACTACGTTGATAACCCGGAATTATTGCTTCAGGGTACCTATACGCAGATTGGCTTCGATCTTGTTATTACAGGCCCGAGTGGCGAGCAGCTTGTTATTGGCGATTATTTTGCTTTTCAGCCGCCTCCTAATCTTATGTTTGCGCCCGGTATTGGGATGTCTCCCGCCATGGTTGAAGGCCTGCTCGTGCAAGTTCAACAGGAATATCAGGTGGCAGGGCCTGCGCCAGAGGATGCTCCGAAAGAAATAATTGGGACAGTCTCGCTTAAGGTCGGTAGGGTATTCAGAGAAAACAAAGATACCGGAGAAAAAGAAGCGCTGAGTAAAGGGGATGACCTCTATAAAGGGGATATTCTAAGTGTTGAAGGGCGCGGCGGTCTTTACGCAAAAATGACTGATGGCACTAGATTCAATTTAGGTGCGAACAGTCGAGCTGTCCTGAAAGACTATGCTTTCAATCCACAAGCAGAAACTGGATCGTTTTCCGCTCACGTCCTTCAGGGCGGCTTTAAATATAAAAGCGGTTTGATCGGAGAGTTCTCAGCTAAACGTGGGGGTATTGATAATCACGCAACTATTTCTACACCCTCTGCGGTGATTGGTATTCGTGGTAGTGAACTGGAAGGAAATTATGACCCGGTTTCTCTTCAAACAACCGTCATCCATCGCTCAGGCCTTCTAACGATTACCGACATAAACGGTAACAACCCGGAAGTACTGGCTGTCTCGGGTAACGCAGCGACAATCGTGCTCGGTGGTAATCCACAATTTGTTGAGCAAGCGTCACCACAACAGCAATCAGTTATACAAGAGGCACTACCTCCAGCGTCGCCGGATGATGATGCAGCAGATGATGCCTCAGAGGAGGAAGGCGAAGAGGCGCTGGAAGGCGAGGGAGATGAGTCGGCCGAAAATGATGGAGCGGAGGGTGAAGGTGAAGAAGACTCGCCAGACGATGCTGAGGAGCAAGCGGTAGAAGAGGCTCAGGACGAAGAAGCTGGGGAAGAAGAGGCTCAAGAAGAGGACGCTCAGGACGAAGAGGCTCAGGAGGAAGACGCTCAGGAAGAGGAAACACAAGAAGAGGAAACACAAGAAGAGGAAACACAAGAAGAAGGGGCTCAGGAAGAAGAGGCACAGGACGCCGAGATTCAAGAAGCAGAGGTTCAGGAAGGCGAAGGTGAGCCAGCCGCTGAAGAGACTCAGGAAGGGGAGGCCCAAGAAGGAGAGGCCCAAGAAGGAGAGGCCCAAGAAGGAGAGGCCCAAGAAGGAGAGGCTCAAGAAGGGGATGGTCCAGAGGACGCTGGTCCGGAAGATACAGGTCCGGAGGATGCTGGTCCGGAAGATACGGGCCCGGAAGATACAGGTCCGGAAGATACGGGTCCGGAAGATGCAGGTTCGGAAGATACGGGTCCGGAAGATACGGGTCCGGAAGATACAGGTCCGGAAGATGCAGGTTCGGAAGATACGGGTCCGGAAGATACGGGTCCGGAAGACGCGGGTCCAGAAGGTGCAGGCCCAGAGGGTGCAGGCTCAGAAGGTGCAGGCCCAGAGGGTGCAGGCCCAGAAGTCGCAGGCTCAGAGAACGCCGCTCCAGAGGGTGCGGCCCCCGAGAGCGCAGGCCCCGAGAATGCAGCGCCAGAAAGCGCAGGCCCTGAGAGCGCAGGTCCAGAGAACACAGCGCCAGAAGGCGCGGGTCCAGAGAGCCAACGTTCAGACGGGGCAGGTTCAGAGAGCACAGGTCAAGGGAGTCCCGGAGATAGCACGGGCGGTGCTGCTGGCACAGATTCAAGCGGAGCCGCAGGGAACGTTGATGCTGGCAGGGCTCCATCTGGAAACGATGTGGCTGCAGGATCAGCTCCTTCAGCAGATACAACTGCTTCAGCGGATCCAGTCTCTGCTGCTGATACTGCCCCTCCAACGGAACCTGCAACTGTTGCGGGTGCAGCAGTGCCTAGTGTCGCGCCAGCGCCATTGCTGGTAGTTGCACCGCCGCCTGTAAATGCGCCTCCGGAAGTGCCTCCTGACAATCCACCGAGTGCAGCCCCCGACGCAGTAAGTGTCCTTCAGAGCGATACCGTTGATTTATTGACGCTTTTGTTAACGAATGACATTGATCCAGATGGTCAACGTCTGACGCTTACCTCTGTCGATACCTCAAACACACAGGGTGATGTCGAGTTTGATCAGGCAACGCAAGCGCTAAGTTATACACCAAGCAAGGGTACAATGGATGCCGGTGAAACAAAGACTGATACCTTCACCTACACCATTCGATCTGGAAATTTCACCGACACGGCTTCAGTGACCCTGACAGTTATCGGTGAAAATGATGTTCCAGTTGCTGTGAATGATACCTTTGTAGTGACAGAAGACGAGATTCTCTCTGTGCCTATTGCTAGCGGTTTGCTGAGTAACGACACCGACGCAAATGAAAATGATGTGTTAACTGTGGTGGATGCTGTGTCGGTAACAGCTGACAACACGCCAATTGCGATAGAGGGTACAGGCAGCTTTGACTTTGTCGCCAGCAGTTCCGTCGCGCTTAACGCATTGGATGAAGGTGAAACTTTTACCTCGGTATATTCTTATACTGTTGAGGACGCCAACGGAGGTTCTGCTACCGGCACGCTTAGCATCATCGTTAGCGGGGTAAACGATGCGCCCCTCGCGCGGGATGACACAGCCCAGTCTGCCGAAGCGGGAATTGTCACAATCGAACCTCTTTTGAATGACATTGATGCTGAGGGACAGGCGCTAAGAATCGTAGCAGTAGAGGTGCCAGGTAATGGTTCTGCCGTGTTGTCTTTAGGTGGGCAGGCGATTGAGTATACAGCACCCAACGACCTGTCTGAGGGAGAGGTCCGCCAGGAAGAGATCGTTTACACTGTTTCTGATGGCGTTCTGACAAGTCAGGCGTCCATACTGGTTGAAGTGATCGGCCAAAATGATGCGCCTATTATTCAGGCGCCAACACCAACCGCATTGCCGCCATTGACTGCAGCCTCGGGACCGGTCCAGCTGGATGTTTTATCCAGTATTTCTGATGATAGTGCAGATCTCACTGTCACCGAACTCGATGTATCAGAGACTCTGGGAAATGTGTTTTTAGGCAGTGTTTTCTATGATCCGCTCGATGCGTTTGTTTATCTGAACGAAGGTGAGACAGCGACGGATAGTTTTGGTTTCACCGTTGCAGATGCACAAGGGTTGACCGGCGATGGTCAGTTTATTGTGACTATCATGGGTGAGGCTGACGCGCCCGTTGCCGACTCACCGATTAATGTTAATTATTCTGAAGATGATGCCATTGATTTGCTCGATTTGACGGCCGGCGTGTCTGACCCCGACCTTGTAGATTCTCTTACAATTGCCAATTTTTCAATCTCGGGTTCCAGTGCCGGACTTATACTTTTGGGTAACGAGATATCTGTGGATCCCAGTGTATACAATGCGTTGGAAGCAGGGAGTACTTCAATCAGCGTGTTAAATTATGACGCTGTTGATACGACGGGGTTGTCTGTTTCTCATTCAGCGACCATTACATTTACTGGGGTCAATGATCTGCCTACTTCATTGGATGCCACGAAAATCGTAGTGGAAGACACGCCTTTTGTGTTTTCAGTTGCGGACTTTGGTTTTTCTGATGTTGACGCGGCGGATCAGTTGCAAGGTGTTTCTATCACGACCCTCTCATCAACAGGCACGATTGCACTAAATGGCTCGGAGGTAACCACTGGCCAGACGGTTAGCCGTGAAGATATTACCGTTGGAGCTCTGACGTTCACGCCACTAGCGAATGAAAATGGCGCTGGCTACGACAGCTTCAATTTTACCGTCAATGACGGTCAAGCCGATTCGTTAGTCCCGTCGACCATGACGATTAACGTAACGGCCATCAATGATGTCCCAACAGCAAGCGATACGACCGTCAGTGCTTCGGAAGACACAGCCTATGTGTTCACGCCGGCCGATTTTGGTTTTAGTGATATTGATGCGGCTGATGTGCTTGAAGGTATAA